>JAAUYH010005648.1_pt1 | contig 37137 bp, 32 predicted proteins | sample 7278061 | NCBI WGS metagenome assembly JAAUYH01 (sample SAMN14350203, study PRJNA611818) | marine sediment metagenome | isolation source: surface marine sediment (0.6m) | place: French Polynesia: Moorea | collected 2018-08 | reverse complement strand
GATTGAGAAATAAGCAGAAAGGTTCTCATAATCGACGCAAGCTAAACCAGAAAATAGCAAGATGTCATCAGCGTATAACTGATACCAGAAAGGACTGGCATTTTAAGCTAGCTCACCATCTCTGTGATGGTGCTGGCATGATATTTGTTGAGGATATCAACTTTGTCTCGTGGGCTAGAGGGATACTAAGTAAGCATAGTGCCGATGCTGGCTTTGGTCAGTTTGTGAACATCTTAGAGTGGGTCTGTTGGAAAACTGACACCTACTTTGCCAAAGTAGATAAAGATGGAACTAGCCAGATTTGTCCAAATTGTGGCGCACACACAGGTAAAAAGGAACTAGAAGTTAGAATCCACAATTGCCATGAATGCGGATATACCACTACCAGAGATGTAGCAGCAGCCCAGGAAGTAAGAAACCGAGGAGTAAAAGCGATGCAGCGCGGTCTTGGACGGGGCGTTCAAGCACCTGAACCAAGTTCAGGTGTCAGCCCCTTGGCTTTCCCCCATGAGCGACTGCATCAAGACGCGGTCGGGCAGATCGTTTCTGAAAATGTCTGTGGACTTCATTGCGACGGGGAGTATCGGTTACGATGCTCTAGTTGGTGGGAGACGAAGCAGAAAACTAGTATCGTGAGGTGCTAGAATCCCCCAGTAGAGCGACGCAAGGAGCTTACTAGCGGGAGTGTGTCAATTGAGCCATAAGCATCTAGGGTTGCTTGGTGTATTTGTTGCCAGGGAATATTATGTTGACGAGCTAGAATGGCACAGTCTTCATATTCTGGTTGAACATTAATAATTGTGGTTGTGTCCCCTTCTCCCCAACTAGCAATTTTTACTTTTACTGCACCATATTTTGTGTTTACTGATTTAATTTCTCGCTGGAGAATGCTGCGATATTGGTTACGTTCTCGAATTCCTAATGTGCTAGTTTCTTGAAAGATAATTTGTTTGCAAGTGTCTGCTTGTTGGGGAAAGCAAATAACAGTTAATAGTGTTCCCAAGCGAGATTTTTTCATTGTAATAGCTTGGGTGAAGACATCCAGCGCACCAGTTTGTAAAAGTCTTTCAGAAGTGTAAGCAATAACTTGAGGATTAAGATCGTCGATCTGAGTTTCTAAGACAGTTATTGTTTCTTGAATAAATTGAGTTTTTTTCTGTTCCTTAGCTTGTGTTGCAGTACCAACCCATAAGCGCAGAATATTGGGTATAGCTAAGTCTCTTGTTCCTGCACCTAATCCTATCTTTTCTATAGTCATGGCTGGAGGTGAGCCAAAGTCTGTTGCTAGGGTGGTGGCGATCGCTGCTCCTGTGGGGGTAACTAGTTCTTTTTTGATACCATTGTCATATACTGGCACTCCCCGTAATTGCCATAACTCTAAAACCGCAGGTACGGGAACTGGCAATATACCATGTTCTGCTTTGATTGTACCACCACCAGTGGGCATAGCAGAACAATATAAATGCTCAATATTTAGCCAATCTAAACCGAGACAAGTCCCTACAATGTCGATAATAGCGTCGGTTGCTCCTACTTCATGAAAGTGGACCCGCTCAGGAGCAATGCCGTGAACTGCTCCTTCTGCAATAGCTAACTGTTGAAATATTTGTAAACTCCAATCTTTTGCCCGAATAGGAATAGAGGCGGAATTTATAATCTGTTGGATTTCTGGTAGATGTCTAGCTGGAAAATGATGATGATGATGATGGTGATGCTCTTCTGTTGCAGTTAATAAATGGACGTGAACTTTAGTTGCTAACTGACTATTACGATATACTTTTTCTAACTTTAGTTTATATTCTGCGGATATACCTAAATTAGCGAGATTATCTTGAAGATAGTCCCAGGGTACGCCAGCGTCTATGAGCGCACCTAAAAACATATCTCCTGCAATTCCTGTAGGACATTCGATATAAGCTACTTTACTCATTGATTGCTCATGGATGTTGACTAGTTACCTTAAATGTCGGGAGAATGCGGACACTATACGGATGGCGCGTGGTGGGATGAATCCCGACCAATAAATAATCGCGGACAGGAAGTGCGTGTCTTGACTAGCTCGACTTTTTCTTTGATATCTGGTAGTATTTTATCGTAAATTTAAACGATAAATATGATTATCTACGAAAGCAAACTAGAAGGAACACAAATCCAATATGAAAAGCTAAATGCAGCTATTCGTACTGGAAGATTTGTGCGTAATTCTATTATTCGAGCTTGGATGGATGGTCAAGTTAAGAGTCGTAATGATGCCTATAAATATTGCAAAACATTAGCGGACAATCCTGAGTTTCCTTGGGCTAAACAGTTAAATTCTATGGCTAGACAAGCTCATGCTGAAAGAGCATGGGCATCGGTGGAAAGATTTTATCGGAACTGTAAGACTAAAATTCCTGGGAAAAAGGGATTTCCCAAGTTTCGGAAATATCAAGTTAGAGATTCAGTAGAATACAAAACTAGTGGTTGGAAATTGTCTTCTGATAGACGTTATCTTAATTTCACTGATGGTTTTAAAGCTGGAACTTTTAAACTTTGGGGCAGTCGAAACTTACACTTCTATAAACTCGACCAAATCAAACGAGTCCGAGTAGTCAGAAGGCATGATGGTTATTATGCACAGTTTTTAATCGCTCATAAAAGGGAGGAAAACAAAGAACTAACAGGCAGACAAATAGGAATTGATGTAGGTTTAGCCCATTTCTATACTGATAGTTTTGGTAATAAAGTTGATAACCCTAGGTTTTTCAGAAAAGACGCGAAAAAAATCCGAAAACTTCAACGTCGTCTCTCAAAAACTGAAAAAGGAAGCAAGAATCGTAAAAAAGCCAGAAACAAATTAGGTAGAGCGCATCTTAAGGTTTCACGCAGGCGTAACGATTGGGTGTGTAAGTTAGCCCAGCGCGTCATACAGTTTAACGACTTGGTAGCGATTGAAAACCTAAAAGTGCGCAACATGGTCAAAAATCACTGTCTAGCAAAATCCATATCTGATATTGCATGGTATCGTTTTCGCGAGTGGCTAGAATATTTTGGAGTTGTTTATGGCGTCCCAGTCATAGCTGTAAACCCAAGATATACCAGTCAAAATTGTTCTAATTGTGGGGAAAAAGTGGTTAAAACTCTCAGCACTAGAACTCATAAATGTCCTCATTGTGGCTATGTTGCCGACAGAGACGAAAACGCAGCAATTAACATCCTTAAATCTGCCTTGAAAGAATGGTCACAAATGAATGGAAAAAATAAAGAAGTCTTCAGTAGCCGATAGCTAAAAAATTTTGACCCTTAAATTAATTTAAAAGACTTCCTGATTTTTTTTTCTTCTCTCTGGTAAACTACCGTGGGGCGCACGGAATGTGAAGTCTCTGGAGACATTCCCCTCTGCTTGAATTTGGAAACAAAAGCAAGTAAGGGAACTCAACGAAAGAGAAAATCTAAGAAGTGATTTTTAGAATCCCCCACGGAGTGCCGACGATAGGAGGTTTAGTGGGGGAGTACGTCAATCTCTATTGAATAAATAAAAAATGGCTATATTATACGAACTTCATCCCCAAAATCCCCAAAAACGCACCATAGAAAAAATTGTATCTGATTTAAGAAGCGGTGCAGTGATGCTATATCCTACCGATACAGTGTATGCCATTGGTTGCGACCTTAGTGTCAAATCTGCTTTGCAAAAAGTCAGACAAATCAAAGAGTTATCCAACGATAAACCTCTAACTTTTTTATGTTCTTCTTTGTCTAATATTGCACAATATGCCCGGGTAAGTGACCGTGCTTATCGTATTATGAAACATTTAATACCAGGACCTTATACTTTTTTACTTCCTGGGACTAAGTTAGTACCTAAACTGGTGATGAGTCCGAAACGAAAAACTACAGGTATTCGTGTTCCTGACCATCTAATTTGTCAAGCATTACTCCAAACTCTCGGTAATCCTATTATTTCTAGTTCTGCTCATTTACCTGATGAAGAAGGAGATTTCCCCACTCTGGGAATGGAAAAAGCTAAGTTATTTGATTCTCTAGATAATTTAGTCGATATCATTATTGATAATGGAGTAGAACCAGGTTTTGAAGTATCAACTATACTAGATTTTACTGAAGAAGAACCAGTAGTAGTTCGTCAAGGTTTAGGATGGCAAGAAGTAGAAAACTGGTTGAATTTTGTCCCCTAAATCAATTAACAATACTACTATATATTACTAATTACTAACTAATATACTGTAGGGTAATTAATGAATTAATCCTAGTAACAATTAACAATTAACCCAAAAAAATAAGTACCTAGGGAAAATTATTTACACATTTTTTATCACGTAAAACGCTATTACCGCTTCCCAAAGATGAAGGATTAAGGATTAATTAAATCACCAAGAAATAAATTTCTTGGCTAATACCTCAATTCCTCTCAAGAGGAATGTTATCTAGTTTTAATAATAGTTATAGTCTATTTTAATAGACTTATTTTATAATCCGCGAAACTTCAGTTAATGGCGGTTTTGTATCTAGGTGCAAGATAGGAGTATTACCTATAATAAGTTCTAATTTCGCTCTTGCTAATTTCTAATTTTTATATGGTATTAGTAATTAGTACTTAGTAATTACTAATTTCTAATTGCCTATTACCTATTCCTCACCCTCACTATGTAATTTATTTGGCACACCTACATCAAAATTAATAATGCAATTAATTGACTGGTTAATTGTCCTACTCTACTTTATTGTAACTATGGGGTTAGGGCTATATTTATCGCAACGTGCAGCCCAAAGTTTAACTGATTTTTTTGTATCTGGGCGATCGCTGCCTTGGTGGTTAGCAGGGACAAGTATGGCTGCTACGACTTTTTCTATTGATACCCCTCTTTATATATGTGGAGTGGTAGGGAGTAGGGGAATTGCAGGAAATTGGGAATGGTGGAATTTTGGCATTGCTCATATTATTTTAATTTATATTTTTGCTCGACTCTGGCGGAGATCCCATATCGTTACTGATGCAGAATTGACGGAGATGCGTTATGGAGGTGAAACCGCAGCAATATTAAGGGGGACGAAAGCTTTTTTATTTGCTGTCCCCATCAACTGTATTGGTATTGGTTACGCCATGCTAGCCATGATCAAGGTGGTGGATGCACTGGAGTTATGGGAAAGTTTGGGGCTAAATCCAGGGGATAATGGCAAAATTTGGAGTGTAATTGCTATTAGTGTCTTTGTCTTACTTTATTCTGGTTTTTCTGGCTTGTGGGGCGTTGTAGCAACTGATTTTTTTCAATTCTTTCTAGGTTTGTCAGGAGCAATAATAGTAGCCATAGTAGCAGTAAATCATGTGGGGGGTATTCACCAGTTAATTCCTCAAGTACAACAAGTAACAGATATTGATGTCTTAAGTTTTTTCCCTTTCTCTTTCTCCAATGGGACATTGACCTGGAGTGACGCAGCAGGAATTACCGCCACTACTTTTTCTGCATATATGTTGGTACAGTGGTGGTCATTCCGTCGCAGTGATGGAGGAGGAGAGTTTATTCAACGCATCGCAGCAGCAAAAGATGAAGCAGAAGCAGCAAAAGCCACTTGGTGGTTTAACATTCTTCACTATATTATTCGTACTTGGCCCTGGATAGTTGTCGCTTTAGTAGCAATGGTGATTTATCCCGACTTAGGCGATCGCGAGTTGGGTTATCCTAAACTAATGTTAGACTTTCTTCCCCCTGTCTTATTGGGTTTAGTGGTGACATCTCTTATTGCTGCTTTTATGAGTACAGTTTCTACTTCTATCAACTGGGGTGCATCCTATCTAACTAACGATCTTTACTTACGCTTTTTTAACCCCAACGCCACACAACAAGAATTAGTTACTGTGGGGAGAGTTGCTTCTATTATTGTTACAGTATTCGGTGGGTTGGCTGCTTTCTTTGCAAGTGATATACGCAGTGTCTTCCGTTTAGTCATTGCCATCGGTACGGGGCCTGGTTTAGTCTTAGTCTTACGTTGGTTTTGGTGGCGCATCAACGCAGCAGCAGAATTAACCGCTATGCTATCAGGATTTATCTTTGGTATCTTAACCAGTGATATTCCTGAAACAGTAATTAATGGAGTAATTAATGTCTTTCCCTTCACTGACTCTTTACTCTCACCAGTCCTAGATTTTCAATCTTTCCTAAATGAACAATTATTCTCTGACTTCGGTATTAGACTAGTAATTATTTCCTTAGTAACTTTTATTTTGTGGTCAACGGTAATGTATCTTACTCCTCCAGAATCCGATACTATCCTAGATAAATTTTATCTGCTAGTGCGACCAGGGGGCATAGGTTGGAGTCGTCAAAGAAAACGCACAGGAGTAGCACCCCTACAAAACTTAACTCAAGATCTTTTAAAAGCGATCGCTGCTTTATTACTTTTATTCGGTTTAATGTTTAGTACAGGAGGCTTTTTACTACTTCAACCCCTTACAGGGTGGTTATCTCTTATTGTGGCTGTAGTTAGTGGTTTTGGGTTGCGAAAATTATCCAGAAAAACAATTATAGAGTAATCCCTCAAAAAATCAAATTGTACAATAGGAATAACTTTGCGTCTTTGTGCGACAGAATAACCCTATGACCAAGAACAACTCCCAATCACCAGTAAGCAAAATAGTTACCCAAGCGGTACAAACTATTCAAGCCAAGGTAAACTTTAACTCCTTACACCTCAAGGAAGGAAAGCAGATACCAGAAATTAGGGTAGAAGATGGTAGTGGGAAAGAACAAATTTACCCCGTCTTGGGCGATCGCTATACTCTAGGGAGAAGTTCTCGCTGTGATATTCAGATACCTAGTACCATAGTTAGTCAGGAACACTGTAGCTTAAGAAGAAACAAAAAACAGCCCCGCTCTTTTATAGTTGAAGATGAAAACTCTACTAATGGGGTATACAGAGGAAAACAAAGGCTCAAGTCTTTCTCTTTATTTCACGGAGAAAGTTTTACTCTCTCTCCTCCAGAATTAAAAGATACAGTCACCGTTAAATATTACAATCCACCCCCATTGTGGATGAACCTTGTTCGCTATGCTCTATACGGTACAGGGGGATTATTAGGGGTTTTAGTAATTTGGATTGGGATGGAATGGTTAAGAGTACCAGTATATCCTTTACCAAGAGAGTCAGGCAAACCAGTAGTAGTATATGCCAGAGACAGAAAAACTCCCATCAATCCTATTGCTCAAAACGCCCACAGAGAATTAAAAAACCTTAAAGACTTTTCTCCTTATCTCCCCCAAGCGGTTATAGCTTCTGAAGACAGTCGTTATTATTGGCATTTGGGAGTCGATCCTTACGGTGTAGCTAGAGCTATTGTAATTAATCTTAGAGCTTCGGGATTGAGACAGGGAGCTAGCACCATTACTCAACAACTTGCTAGAAGTCTGTTTAGTGAAGTGGGAAGAGAAAACACCGCAGGAAGAAAATTACGAGAAATGTTAGTCGCCCTCAAACTAGAAGCTTTTTATAGTAAAGATGAAATTTTAAAAACCTATCTCAATCGAGTTTATCTAGGAGTGGGTACTTACGGTTTTGAGGATGCAGCCCAATTTTACTTTGAAAAATCTGCTGCGGATTTAAGCTTATCAGAATCCGCTACCCTAGTGGCAATTTTACCAGCACCCAATGCTTACAACCCTGTTAAAGATTATGATACTGCGATCGCCTTAAGAAATCGCGTCATCGATCGGATGCGTAAGCTAGGAATGGTAACAGAAGAAGAAGCAGATCGAGCCAGGCGATCGCGTATTGAAGTGAGTCCTAATGCTCATCGTACTCTTTCTAGCACAATTGCCCCCTATTTTTACAGTTATGTTTTAGAAGAATTGCGAGGTTTGTTAGGAGCAGAAGTAGCCAAAGAAGGTAACTTTATTGTAGAGACAGCACTAAACCCAGAGTTACAAAAAGCTGCGGAATTATCCCTGCGTAACTTTGTCACCGAAGATGGAGCAAGATTCGATTTTGAGCAAGGAGCATTAGTTACCCTAGATACTAATACAGGGCAAATTGTCACCCTAGTAGGTGGTGTTGATTACAATAAGAGTCAGTTTAACCGAGCTAGCCAAGCTAAAAGACAACCAGGCTCCACATTCAAAGTATTTGCTTATGCTGCTGCGCTAGAAAGAGGAGTCAAGGCAAAAAAGAAGTATTCCTGTGACCCCGTTTCTTGGAAAGGACAAAAATATAAAGGTTGTGAAAGAAGTAGCGGAAGAATAGATATGTATGATGGTTTGGCGGAATCAGAAAACTCGGTCGCTATGAGGGTCGCTCAAGATGCAGGATTAAATAGAGTTGCAGACGTAGCCAAACGTATGGGTATAGAATCTCCCTTAACTTTAGCCCCTGGTTTAGTAATAGGACAAAGTGAAGTCAGTGTGCTAGAAATTACTGGTGCTTATGGTGCTTTTGCCAATGATGGTGTTTGGAATCGCCCCCATGCTATTAGCAGAATTTTAGATGGTGGAGATTGCACTGATAACAATGATATTGATACTTGTCGGGAAATCTATAATTTTGAGCGAGAGGAAGACAACCACAGAGAAGCTATCAACAAAAAAGTTGCAGAACGCATGACTAAAATGTTAAAAAAAGTCGTGGAAGATGGTACAGGAAGGGCTGCCAAATTGGGAGAAGGAGAAGCAGGAAAAACAGGTACAACTGATAATAATGTCGATCTTTGGTTTATTGGATATGTACCTAAAGAAGATCTAGTAACAGGTATTTGGTTGGGTAATGATGATAACTCTCCCACTCGCGGAAGTAGTTGGCAAGCTGCTACTTTATGGGGTCAATATATGAAAGAATTTGTAGATTAATATCAGGCGCATTTAAACTATATATTTTTGAATTAGAGAGTTTATGAATAATTGGAAAAAAATTACTTTAGGAATTGTTCTGGCTAGTTGTGTTTGTGGTTCTATAGAATCTGTTGTTGCTCAATAAGATACACCAATAAACGAACGGAGCATTGATCCTGGAGCAGTTAATAGTGCTTTTGATGGTAATTGGCGATTAAGGTGGAGAGATCGAGGAGGATTACTACATAATGGTCGTCTGTTTATGGATGGTAATTTTGGAACATTAATAGTTAATGTACGCCTTCCTAACGGAAGATTAATCAGCGCACAACAAGAAATGACTCTGATCTCTCAAAGAGATAAATATATTTTAAGAGGTTTTTCTCCTACATATCCAGGAAGTACAATTCCCAATCGCGATTACAGACCTGATACTTTTGAAATCAGACAATATGGATACAATTCACTATCGGTTAAAAATTGTTCTTCTGGAGATTGTTATCCAGTAGATATGAGCAGAATAGGTAGCAATAGCTATAGGGATAGGTAAACTGGTCAACATCTAATTTGTCCCTTAAGACTCATGGCGAGATGGGAAGACAATGATTCTTGAATAAACTTCGTCATGAGTACCAATATCCATGAGCAAAATCGACTGTTATCCAGAATTATCTTTTGAATTATTAGATGATTTGAAATATAAAAGTTTAGCTAACAACTATACAATAGCTGATTGTCATGAGTATCAAAGCTGAATATATTTTTTAGTCTGCTACTTGAAAAATTTTATAAGAATTTTTGGTTGAGATACTCCCCTCGAAAAAGAACTAAAAAACCTAGCAACCTGCATCTCCAACAACAGGAAGCTCTTGTGTCTTTCCCTCTGTAATAACCGTAATTGTCCCACTTGGGATGTTGACAGACTCGATTTCACCCTCAGCACCAGGAGTTATCTTAACTTGAACAGTAATCTTTTGATCTTCAGTTATAAAAGTTTGCTCAGTCTGCTGTCCGTAAAAATTCTCTCCCCTAGAGTTTGTCCTGTTCAATTTAGTCATTTTGCTGTCGAAAACCATAAAAGACATAGCATCTTCTAATCCATGAAAAAATAACGAGCCTTCTTTTTGGGGATTTGTTTCTGGTTTCCATAAAGTCATTCCACAACCACCACCACCAGCTTCAAACAATTCATCAGTGGTGAATGTCCCAACTTTAATGGACAGTATAGATGTCTCCTTACCTGAGTCGGTGGTAACATTAGTACTCAATGACTCTTCTGTAGCAATTTCATTACTATCAGGAGAAGAATTAGAACAACTAAACAATCCTAGAATTAGAATTAAGCCTAGCAATAACGAATATTTTTTCATTCAAAATAAGCACTAGTAATTAATTTACTCAGTAGGGACAACATCTGGAATTTCCGTTAGTAGTTGATCTCCACAATAAATCAAAATAGCTCTATATTCCAAAGATGATGCAGGCATTACATAATTTACTTTTGTGGGAGTAACTACTTGAATTACCATTCCTTCAGGCGGAGTAAGTAAGAGTGAAAGACGCTGGGCTGGGGGTTGTCGTCTGTCTAGAATTCCTGGTTTCCATTCAACTGTATAGCCAGGATTGGGCAAATCCACTTCCCCTACTATATTTAAGCTTGATTCGTTTTCTGCAACTCTATCTATCCAAGCGTGCCAATTACGGCTTTTCATAACAGCACAAGAAGAATCATTTAAAGGTTTAGCTAAAGGTTGAGAGAACCCATCGTCTGTATTCTGCGGGGATTGAGTTTCCTGTTTTCTCGTAGATTTTACTACACACCCAGTCAGCATCAGGGACAAAATTACTCTGAAAATTAAGGCAGAAAAATTTATTTTGGTTGACATAAATTTAAGAAATCAAAGATATTGTAGCACCTTTAACTAATATGAATAATTGCATATAGTTTACTCAATATCAATTATTTGACGGATTTGGGATAATCTCAGCTAAAATTCCCAGGAATAGGATTAATATCAAATATATAGATTTCAGTTTTTCCAGATGGACTATTTTTTGGGGAGATAATAGTCTATCTTTAGAGCTATTAACTTCCATTGCAGATTCCTTAAATCAAGAAATGGTCAAGTTTATCCTAGTCTTTGTTTAATACTCATAATTAAGATTTATCACGATACTCAAACCGTTATGCTTCTAAAATCAAGTATTTACCACTGTCAGCGCATTAAATTCTTAAAACAATGGTTGTATGGTATTACTATTCTGGGTACAGTTCTAACTACACAGATTGCTACAGCAGAGACAGTTATGGAAAAAGTAGCTAGAACAGGAGTTTTAACCGCAGGTACAAGCAAAGATGCACTTCCTTTTGCTTATGCTGACAATGAAGGGCAGTTGATGGGCTATTCTGTAGATATGCTCACCCTGATTAAGCAACAAATAGAAACAGAATTAGGTCGAGAAATTCAATTAAAATTAGTCGCGCTCGAACCGAAACACAGAATTCCTCAATTAGTAAATAATGATGTAGATATTGTTTGTGATGCTAGTAGTTTTACTTGGGAAAGAGATAAAAAAATTGATTTTTCTGTAAGCTATGGTCTGACAGGAACAAGTCTATTAGTCAAACAGAATGATTATTTAACTATTTCACAATCTTTAGTAGGCAAACAAATTGGTGTTTTGCCAGGAACTACTAATGAACTAGCAATTAAAAAGGCTGAACCTAGAGCCAACTTAGTTGCTTTTCGCGATCGCCAACAAGGTTATTCCGCTCTAAAACAAGGAAGAATTGACGCTTTTGCTGACGATGGTATTTTGCTAGAGGGCTGGTTACAAACTACCAATAATTTTGAAGATTTTGTCATCGCGGGTTACTATTCTCAAGAAGGTATTGCCTGTATGATTCCTGAAGATAACTCGCAGTTTCTTAATAATGTCAATTATGCTTTGATTCGCTTCATGCAAAGTTTTTTAGCAGGGAAACAAGAATCTGTAGCTTTGTTTGATCGCTGGTTTGGTTCTCAAGGTAGAGTACCGTTGACTAAAGATTTACGGGATTTGATGTTAGAAAATATGCAACTTATTGTTGATTTTAAAGAGGAAATTCCGACAAGCGAACTATAGACTACTTCCTAAGGGCGAATTGGCTTCGCCCCTACTTCTGGAAAATTAGACTGTAAAATTCTCAGTGATGCGTTTCATCGCTTCATTAACATTATCTCGGCTGTTAAAAGCAGAAATACGAAAATAGCCTTCACCCGCAGCACCAAAACCCGAACCAGGAGTTCCAACTACATTAGTGTTGTACAGTAGTTTATCAAAGAAATCCCAGCTAGATAAGGGAGTTTTTACCCATACATAAGGTGCATTAACTCCGCCATAAACTTGCAATCCTGCATTAGTTAGTTGTTCGCAGATGATTTTGGCATTTTCTAGATAGAAACTGATTAAAGCTTTAATTTGAGCTTGTCCAGCTTCAGAATAGACGGCTTCTGCACCTCTTTGTACTACATAAGAGACACCGTTAAATTTAGTGGATTGACGACGATTCCACAATTTCCAGAGTTCTACATCTGAACCATCCGCAGCTTTAGCAGTAAGGTTTTTCGGGACAACTGTAAAGGCGCAACGAGTTCCTGTAAACCCTGCATTTTTAGAAAAAGAACGAAATTCGATCGCGCAATCTTTTGCTCCTTCTATTTCATAGATAGAATGGGGAAGGCTAGGATCGGTAATATAAGCCTCGTAAGCTGCGTCAAACAGAATAATGGAGTTGTTGGCTTTGGCATAATCAACCCATGCTTGTAAGTGTTCTTTGGTAGCAGTCGCACCTGTAGGGTTGTTGGGGAAACAGAGATAGATTAAATCAACTTTTTGTTCGGGTATTTGAGCGGTAAAGTTATTATCAGCACTGATGGGGAGATAAACTAATCCTTCATATTCTCCTTTCTCGTTGGCGAATCCTGTATGTCCAGCCATGACATTGGTGTCAACATACACAGGATAGACTGGATCAGTAACTGCGATCGCATTATCTTTCCCAAAAATATCTAAAATATTGCCACAGTCACACTTTGAACCATCAGAGATAAAGATTTCTGACGCATCAATACTGCATCCTCTAGCTTGAAAATCTTGAGTAGCAATTTTTTCTCTTAACCAAAGATAACCTTGTTCGGGACCATAGCCTTTAAAAGTAGCGCGATCTCCCATGTCTTCTACAGCTTTAATCATTGCAGTGCGACAAGCTTCAGGTAAGGGTTCGGTAACATCCCCAATCCCTAGTTTAATTACCTGTGCATCGGGATTCGCTTCTATAAAAGTGTTAACTCTTCTCGCAATTTCAGGAAACAGATATCCAGCTTTTAGTTTGAGATAGTTTTCGTTGATCTTAACCATTTATGATATTTCTTACTGTGAACACCATCTGTGAAGTAAGACTTAGGAATTGCCCGAGTCGCTTCCCAGGCTCAGTCAGTAACCCGACTAATACATACACGATGAACTACCTTTGGAGCAGCCACCACTTAGCGTGTAACTCCCGTGGGCGTAAGTTTCCGCACTTCCTGCGGTACACACAAAATTTTTTATTCACTTTTTTATCAGTTCCCATCTGCGCGGAAGTGAGTACGGGCTTGCTTACTATCGGATAGTTTTGCCTATCCTTGCTCACCGTTCTTACTAGAGTTAATTGCCTTTGTTAGTTAATAGGCTCGCTCGTTCTTGAGTCTTACAATTTACTCCCCTGACGCTGGTAAGTGATGTTCGTATTATTCCAGATTATAGTTGGGCTTTCAAACTATCGATTTAAGCGGTATCAAAATATTCTAGAGTAGCGATCGCTTGTTGAATAATTTTGTGATCACCACCTGTAATGAATATAGTTTTTATTCACAACGCTACTGGCTTATGTCCTCCATATACAGAAAAATTATAATATTTCCAGATAACATCAACTTCTGTAAAACCTATATCTTGCAGCCAAGCTAATTGACTCATTAGACTAGCTGGACAATCTTCTTCGTAGTGCTGAGGTAGCCATTTTTGTTCGATTTCTTCTAGGGAAACTTGCAACAGCATATATTCTCGCCATTTCTCCATGTAACACTCTTGGAGATGGGAACTCGAACCTAGAATCAGATCCGCGTTGTAAAAAACCCCACCTGGAGTTAGGCAATCATAAATCTGATGATAAAATTTGATTTTGTCATTATCACTTACCAAATGATGCAGTGCTAGAGAGGATACGGCTACATCATAGGTTGTATCAAACTGATAATCTTCAAAATTAGCAAGCTGATACCGTACATCATTATCAACATCACTAAGTTTTGCCTGTGCTAGGAGTAACATCTTTTCTGCTATATCAACACAAGTAATTTGAGCTTGGGGATAAATATCTTTAATCCGTCGCGCAATTGTTCCTGTACCACATCCTAGATCTACTACAGGAATAGATTGAAATCGCTCAAATGGTAGTGCAGCAACAAGAGCATCGAGCATTTGTTCGTAATAAGGAATAAGACGACGAATTATATTATCAAATTCTTGAGCTTCTGCTTCAAAGTGCTGTTTAACTTTTTCCATCAGGTTTCCTCCTATATAAATTACAGACATTTCCCTAAGCTAATTTCTATCGAGAGTAATCATTCCTTAAGTAATATTGGCTCGACAAGGTAAATTTTTTCTACAATCCGATACATTACCAATTAGGATTCGCTCCTAATATTTTGTCACCATTTAAGAAATTGCTCATGATTAATAAAAAGTTGCGTCAATGGTGTAGATACTTGAGCCTATTTTTGTTGTGCTTGGCTCTAACAGTGGGTTGCAACAGTAACCAAACTCCCACTACTACTACTACTACAGACAGTAACCGTATTTCTATCGGTACAACTCTTAAACCTCGAACTCTTGACCCTGCGGATAACTACGAATTAGCTGGATTGAATATTATCTACAATGTGGGGGAAACTCTTTATACCTATGAGTTAGGTACTACTGAGATAGTTCCTTTGTTAGCGACACAAATGCCTCAAGTGAGTGAAGATCGTATTACCTACACTATCCCCTTACGGGAGGGTGTGACTTTTCAAGATGATACTCCTTTTAATGCCGAAGCAATGGTTTTTTCTCTCAACCGCTTTATTACTAATGGGGGAAAACCTGCTTTTTTACTAGCTGATGTCGTAGATACCATTGAAGCTACAGCAGAATACGAAATTACAGTTAAACTCAAACAACCTTTTTCTGCTTTCCCTGCTTTATTGGCTTTTCCTGGTACTTGTGCAGTATCTCCTAAATCTTATGAGATTGGTGCAGGAAAGTTTAATCCTAATACTTTAGTTGGTACTGGTAAATATAAACTAACTGAGTTTAGCAGTGATTCCATTAGTCTTGATGTCAATGAAACCTACTGGGGAGAGCAACCAGCTAACGAAGGGATTAATATTCAAGTTTATGCTGGTAATTCTGCTAATTTATTTAACAGTTTCCGCACAGGTGCAATAGATGTTGCTTATCAATCTCTCGACCCTAATCAAATTAATAATCTGTTAACAGAAGCATCGGCAGATAAATGGCAAGTTATTGATGGTTCAGGTACAGTAGTTAATTATCTGGTTTTAAATCTCAATCAGCAGCCCTTAGATCAACTAGAAGTGCGTCAGGCGATCGCTGCTCTGATTGACCGCAATCTGATTAATCAAAGAGTACTCCAGGGACAAGGAGAATTAGTCTATAGTCTAATTCCTACTGCTTTTGCATCCTATAAACCTGCTTTTGCTGAGATTTACGGGGAAGCAAATATTAGCAAGGCAAAGGAATTAATAACTAAGGCTGGTTATTCTCGGGAAAATCCCGCAATTGTCGAAATCTGGTATCCTTCTGGCTCAATTACTCGCGGAATTGTCGGGGAAACTCTTAAAGCTTTAGTAGAAAAGGAATTAGATGGTGCAATTCAATTTGTTCCTCAAAGTGTAGAATCTGCTTCTTTTTTTAGTAATCTTAGTCAAGGGATTTATCCTGCTGCTTTAGCTGACTGGTATCCTGATTTTCTCGATGCAGATAATTATATTCAACCTTTCTTGAGTTGTAGTCAAGGTTCACAGAGCCAGGGTTGTCAAGAAGGCGCAGCCCAAAGTAGGGGTTCTTTTTACTACAGCGATCGCGTCAATCAACTAATTAACCAACAACGTCAAGAAGTTGACCCCGAAACTCGTCAAACTATCTTTGCCCAACTCCAACAAACTCTAGCTCAAGATGTCCCCTATATTCCTCTGTGGCAAACTAAAGACTATGCTTTTGCTCACAATGATATTCAGGGACTTACCATAAACCCCAGTCAAAATATTCCTTTCTGGACGCTCAAAAGAAATTCCTAATTAAAAAGCCTCCCCTAATTTTAAGGGAGGCTCTGTTTTACAAGACAGCTAAAGTTAATTTAGTAACCTAGAGTGCAGGAGTTTCACCAGGGAAAATAAAGTTAGCATTGCCAAGATCGTCAATGTTGACGTTCTCGATAATGATTGAGCTTTCATTTAAGCCATTACCAACGTCACCAGTACCAGCTAAAGAGCCTAAGTTATAACCTAATTCGGGTCTAGAACCAATATAGACATCAGAACCAACTTGGAAGAACGCATTTTCAAGACCTTGAGATAGACCATTGCTAAAGTCGTCGAAAGCAAACTGGTCGTTTCCATTAATGTTGAGTGCAAAAGCACTGAGGTCGATTTTGTCTTCGTTGACATTGAAGTCAGTAATCACATCGATATCGAAGTTTTTAAGGTCAGTATCAGGTTGGAAGACGAAGACATCAGCACCAGCACCACCAGTTAAAGTATCACTACCAGCACCACCTACGATAGTGTCTTCTCCTAGACCACCAAAGATTTCGTCATTATCTCTACCACCAAAAATAACGTCGTTGCCTTGTGAACCACGGATGGTGTCTTCTCCTAGACCACCTCTTAGGAGGTCATCCCCTTCACCACCATTAATTAAGTCATTACCTCTAGCACCAACGACAGTATCGTCACCACCTTGACCAAAGACAATATCATCACCAGCACCGGCATTGATAAAGTCGTTTCCTTCTACGAAAAATTCATCACTAGGAGTAGGAGAAATAGGAGGAGCGTTATCACCATAAATTAGGTCATTTCCAGTACCAGCGAAGATCCTGTCATTGTCAGCACCACCTTCGATAGAGTCATCACCACTACCACCGAAGATGTTGTCATCACCAACACCACCGAAGAGAGAGTCTCTTTGTGCACCACCATCAATAAGGTCATCTCCAACTTCACCTTTTATTTGGTCTTGACCATCAAATCCTTTTAGGGTGTCGTTACCATCATCTCCTTCAAGAATATCGTTTCCTTCTAAAGCAAATTCAGTGAAGAGTTTGGTAGTGTCATCATCACCAGGAGTTCCTAGAAAAATAACATTAGTAAGATTTGTCATGTTTGTTTGCCCTTAAAATTTTGGGTTTTCATATTGCCTAACAGTTAAGATAATAACGCATAACATGGACTTAAAACCATAAACTTTTGCTAAAAAAATATTAATTTTCTTTTTTATTGATATTCAATTTCTTGCTATTTTTTTTGTTAACTATAATCAATTATCAATGTAAAAAAAACTACATTTGCAAGTAAAAAAAATTACATTTAAAATATTAAAGGTAAATAAAATTACATCCACAAGCCTTGGGATTACCTAGTTGTATTAAATTACGTTACAACTATTCATAATTGTTGGAAAATTACAAATATAATGAACAAAAAACATCAAATAAATAATTCAGTTCTAGCTGCTTTACAGAACCTAATAGAAGTAGTCGCTCAACTAAGAAATCCTGATGGGGGTTGTCCTTGGGACTTGGAACAAACTGCGGAAAGCCTTATACCTTATATAGTAGAAGAAGCCTATGAAGTGATAGATGCTATCCAAAGTGATGATCAAAATGCGATCGCAGAAGAATTGGGAGACTTATTATTACAAGTAGTCTTGCAAGCACAAATTGCTCAAGAAAGCAACTATTTTTCTCTAGAAGAAGTAGCCCAAGGAATCACAGAAAAATTAATTCGTCGTCATCCCCATGTCTTCTCTGATGTAGAAGTTAACGGTGCTGAAGAAGTCAGTCAAAATTGGGAACAAATTAAGGCGCAGGAAAAAGGAGAAAGTCTCGAACAAGCTCAATTGTTGAGCAATAAACTGCGTCGTTATGCTCGAACTCTACCACCTCTTATGTCGGGAATGAAAATATCAAAAAAAGCTGCTGCTGCTGGTTTTGAATGGGAAAATATAGGCGGGGTTTGGGAAAAATTTAACGAAGAGTTAACTGAATTTAAAGAAGCCTTAAGCACTTCTGATAAAGCTCATCAGCAAGCAGAATTAGGAGATTTATTATTTACCATTATTAATCTGGCTCGTTGGTATGAACTAGATCCCAGTGAAGCTTTACAAGGAACAAACCATCGCTTTATCCAACGTTTGTCCATGATGGAATCCTTTGCAGAACGTCCTATTACAGAATATACTCTCTTAGAGTTAGAAGCCCTTTGGCAACAAGCCAAATCAAAAATTAATGATGGTTAACTTATATCTTGCACTCTTACACGAAAATATCTCAGTTTTGAGGTTTTAGATTAACAAAAAAGAATCTGCACAAGGCTTGCGCCCATAAAAGTTACAAAACAGCCCTTATAATAGGGAGTTATTGTACCAAAACTCTCATTAATTATTGTCGTACAGACCTAAATCCGCTTGATACAGGTCACATATAAGAATAGGATTTAGTATGATATATCGCGTCTCTACAAAATAATTAAAAAATCTCGCTTCCGCGCGGGTCTATTACCTACTATATAAGTACTAAACACCTTAATATTTAGTACTTATGTAATTAAAAGTACTAATTTAACGCAATAACTGCATCTCGCGATTAAAAAACTGCCGATAAAGAGTTTCTGTAACTAGTAAAGTCGCCATTAGATTAGTACAGACAATGGCGAAGATAATTAAAATTTGATACGAAGCTGCATTGAGGGGGTCGCTTCCTGCGATTACTTGACCTGTAAGCATTCCTGGTAAACTTACTAAGCCTACTACCATCATATTGTTTACAATCGGGATTAAGCCAGTACGAATCGCCTCTTTCTGGTAGCCAAAAATGGCTTGTTTGGGAGTTGCGCCTAAAGAAAGCCTGGTTTCAATTTCAAGCCGATGTTGTTGAATTGCTTTGACTAGGCGATCGCCAGCCAAAGCAGCAGCATTCATTGCTTGTCCCAAGATCATTCCTGCAAGGGGTATTAAATATTGGGCTTCATACCAGCGCGGAGGCTGAATAATTAGAAGGATAATATAGCTTAAAGTTAGGCTAGTGCTACTTACTAAGGAGAGCCACACTAAAGGTAATATTCCTTTGATTTTGCGATCAATACGATTACGAGCAACTATAGCTGCAATAGATGACATGACGATTATTATGCCTATCACAGCTAACCAGTTGTCGAGGGCGAAAACTAAATCTAAGACATAACCTACTACCAAAAGTTGTAATAAAGAACGCCCCGTTCCCAAAGCTAACTGTTTTCCTAACCCTAAGTTTTGCCATAAGGATAAAGCAATTGTCATTCCCATTATCCCTAAAGCTAACGCCAAATCAAAAGAGTCTAGTTCGATAGCACTATTCATTCAAAACTAAGTTCTATCCAAGCAAGTTTAAAGCTGACCACTCGCTATCGCCATTATGCTAATCACTGCGATGCTAGTCACAGATAGTGCAATTGCTAAAGCTAGGGATTTTCCCACATTGGAAGAAGATGAAGTTTTCATTCTTTTGTTACCTCTTTGTGACAATTTTCTAAGCAGGACATTTATTAAAAAAAATTAGAGTTTTTAAGAGCCAAGCTTTTGGGATCAATTTAAAAACATCAACCAAGCTATGCTCATTGAAAATAAACTAGTCCTTTATAATTATTTATTATAGGGAAAGTACTTAAATAAGTCTTGAGAAAAGTTATGTTTATTCATATAATTTTATAAAAGTAAACAAAAACCCTAAGTACTTTTACCCAGAACTCTAGTCAAAAGTAATAAGTAGTCGGTGCATCAGTATGAAGGGATAGTTGAAATAGGCACTAAATAATTGATCAAGCTCAGATTATGAGTTTTTACTGAGGTTGTAACTATTGCACCTATGCCAGACTCGGGAAAAGAGTTAGCTGAAGTATCATCAAATGGTTGAGAGCGCACCCAGTACTAAAACCCGTAATAAGTCACCCAAAATTGAAAATCTACAACAAGAGGTCATTAACTTATTAGATGATATCGGTAGTCTCATCGATCATACTCAAGCAAGTTTAACTCAGGATGCTTCTGGTAATAAATATAGCCAGTTTCAACAGCAATTAGTAGAAGCAAGTCAAAATGTAGCAGATTTACAACTGAAAATGGCAATCGTCGCCCCAATGAAAGCGGGAAAATCGACTATTATTAATGCGATCGCAGGACAGGAATTGTTACCAAGTTGTGCGACAGCGATGACAACTCTCCCCACAGAAATAGCTTTTAGTACTAAACTCAGAGAACCGATACTGACTCTAGAAGCAGAAACCCTTAATATTTTTCAAGACATCTATCAAGACATTAAACAGCAAATAGCCAACTCAGGAATTGAATCACTACAGCAAAAACTGGCTCGATATCCTCATCTTTTAGACTTATTAGAAGCAATAAATACAGCAGATTTTCCTTTCTCGAATCAAATCGAAGGACGTGCAGCGATCAACAAAGCTTTAAATCACCTCAATCATATTATCCGTCTTTACTGCGCCCTCGAACCCTTAAAAGACCCCTTAGCCCAATTTACCGAAGTTCCTTGTATTACCACTCCTTTTTTAGGTATATCAGGAATTTCCCCAGCTAAAACCCTTGGTAATTTAGTAATCGTTGATACTCCAGGTCCCAATGAAGCAGGAGAAAATCTTAGACTTACTACAGTAGTAGAAGAACAGTTACGTCGTAGTTCTATTGTTTTAATAGTTCTTGACTATACCCAACTCAATAATGAAGCAGCCGAAGCTATCAAAAAACAAGTCAAGCCTGTTTTAGAATTAATTGGTCAAGATAATCTCTACATCGTCGTCAATAAAGTAGATCAACGCCGTAAAGGAGACATGACTAGGGAACAAGTCAGAGATTTTGTCATTGCAGATTTAGAATTAAATGGGTCAGATGTCAGTAACCGAATCTTTGAAGTATCAGCTATTCGCGCTTTTGCAGCGACCCAATTTTTACTAGAAGTTCAACAAAATCCCAGAATAAAACTTTTAGAAATTGCTTCTCTTGAGACTATCGCCCAAGAAGTTTTCGGTATTGATTGGGATGAACAAATCGAGGATTTTACAGTCAAATTCTTAGCTAAAAAAGCTCTGAAACTATGGAAAAAATCTGGTTTTTCTCCTTTCCTACAAGAAGCAATTTCCACATTAATGGCGACTGCAGCACCTCGCTGTTTGATGTCGGCTTTAAACCTGAGTCGTTATCGTCTTTTAGAGTTAAAAGATGATTTAAGCCTTCGCAGTAATGCAATTAATCAAAACACGGAAAAGTTACAACAAGAAATTAAAGCCTTAGAATCGGATTTAGAATATTTAGAAACCTGTAGTTCTAATTTAAAAGAAATTGGTGAAATCAAAAATCGCTTACATGAAAATCTCGAAACCATCCTAGCCGATTTAAAAACACAAGCTAAATTCAGCTTAGAAGATTACTTTAATGAAGCGGAATATCAAAGAGGAGATCTTGTTAAAAAAGCTGACATAAAAACTAGAGAATTACTTTTAAAAAATATTGGGGATTTTGATTTATTACCCAAATGGATAGCGGACAACCTCAAATCTAATTTAGAACACAAAACAGCAGCAACTATTCCTTTCACTACAGAAAAAGAAGCTAAGATTTTTACCCAAAAAGCACTAGCTTGGTCAAGAAATAGGTTAGATACTTTAATTTTGACTACTAGAAAAAATATCGAAGTCGAAATTGAGCAAGCAAGTACTACTTTAATTGATTGTTTGACCAAAGAAACTCAACCCATAATTGAGCGAGCCAAAGTAAGATTGCAAACTAATTTTGAAATAGATTTACGTCTGCCTACGCCAGAAATTGGAACAGAAAATGATCTTGAAGTAAATCAAAATTTTGTGAAAACAAAAACTCGCTTAGTAGAAGGAGATTATGAAGAAAGAATAGTCAAAAAGCGAGCTTGGTACTACTGGTTTGGTATTGTGCCATTTTACAGTACAGAAACTTATCAAAAACCATATAAACAGGAAAATTATTATACTGTTTCACTTCAGGAATTAGTCAACGAGATTAATATTCATAGTGAAAATTTTATTGAAAATGTCAAGGTCAAAGTTATTCAACATTTAGAGGGTAACATCCAAGAACAAGTAGATGATTTTTTTGCTCAACTTGACGACTATTTAAGCAGCTATTTAAAAAATATTCAACAAGCACAGAGCGATCATCAGTTATCCTTAGAACAGAGACAGGAACTATATAAACAAATTGATGCTCTAGTTCCAGAAACTACAACTTATCTTCAGAAAACTGATAAGTATCTTGAAATTACTCAACAATTTCTTGGTAAATTGAAACTATAGGCGTTTAAATATTCTCTAGATTATATTTGCTAATGGGGATTGAGGACAGTTGAATTTCCTAACACTGGGCGTTTCTAAAGCTAAAGACGATAAAAACTGCTGTATCATAACTCTAGACTCGATAAAAAAACTAAGCTTTTGATCCTAATCCTTCATCCTTCATTCCTCATCATGAAAGTTGACTATAGCAAATGTTGAAATTAGAAAAATTTTTAAATTATTACAAGAATCGCAAAGTAGCAGTAGTCTTAGCTTTATTGGGAACAGTAACCCCTATACCTGGGTTACACAAATTTTATCTAGGACAGCCAATTTGGGGTATTGTTTATCTGTTGCTTAGTCCCGTATCAATTTCCATAACGATCGCTGCTTGTGCTATTGATGCAGTTTGGTATTTGAGTCAAGATATAGAACAGTTTGAATTGCAGTTTAATGGGCAAACTAGTAACCTCTTGACCAACAGTAATCAAGTAAGCGCGATCGCAGAAGCCTTACGAGAATTAAATCAATTACGAGAGGAAGGTTTAATCACTGAATATGAGTTTGAACAAAAGCGTCGTCAGTTATTAGAAAAAGTAGGTTAAATAATAAGTAGCAATGCGGTGCAAAAGTTATCTTTAAGCATCAACAAGTATCAGTTTGGCTTTGTAGCTCATCAATTTGAGAAACACTATAATCAATCGAAGTTACTAAATTGTAATGTCTGAATATCTTAGTATTGCTGAAAATATTAATACTTCAGCCGACCAATTAAGAGAATTGGTGGCTAAAACTAGCGATAGTGAAATAGTTGCTGCTGTCGCTAGAAATCCTAATATACCAATAGATTTATTAATCCATCTGGCTTGGGATTATCTCCATGAAACAGATAAAAATCCAGCTTTAGAACTGATCCTGGTTGAAAACCCTAATCTTGTTGAAGATATTTACTACACATATTTTGAGTCCGCTTCTCCTCATTTTTACAAGCCAGATTGCTACGGTGGAGGGACAGACTCATTCTTCCTTCGGCTGCCACATTGGTTTTTGAATAATGGTTTAAAACATCCAGATGAAAACATTAGAAGTTTGGTGGCTGGAAATATAAATACACCAGAAGAGTATTTAGAACAATTAGCAGAAGATGAATCTTGGCAAGTCAAAACAGCAGTAGCTCACAGCCCGATTACTCCTGCAAAACTTTTAGAAAAATTAGCAGAACATGAAGATGAAGATGTTAGAATTGCAGTTGCCGAGAATACAAATACTCCCGTTTTTGTTTTACAACGATTAGCAATTGAAGAATCAGAGGTTGGAGAAAAAGCTGAAAACACAATTGCTGAACTAGCATCATAAACTATCCACTGTTGCTGATTTGTAGGGGATTGTGTAAATAAGAGACTATTTTTTAATACAGCTAAAGACCTAGGAACTATTATTATTATTTCTTGTTTTAGTTAATAAAAATTCTATTAAAGACTAGAGCTTTTTTGTTCTTGTTGATCTAAAAGATTTTCGGCAATTTCATACCAGATTTTACGGTATTTAGTATGCTCCGCATTTTCAGTAAGTATCACACCTTTTAACTCAGGATATTGACGATAAAATATTCGATCTACTTGAGTATAAAAAGCACTAGAATCTAATTCTAAAGCTTGAATGCGTTGATAAATATTTTTTTGTTGTGTTTCTTCTCTAACGCTTACTCCAGTATTATCTACAGTTTCTTGGTAGTCATTAGCTAAAAGTCTCAATTTAACGACAGAAAATGAGGCAATTCCTGGTAGGGTAACTACCCCTATAATAATTAATACCCATTGCCACCGATAAATATTATGGTTTCTAATATAAGGTAAATTATCAACTGTAGTAGAAATTTTTACTACTTCTGTTTTGATTTTACTTAAGTTACTCACCAAAGAATTTTTTAAACGAGCAATATTACTTTTATAACTACTAGTAGCTGGGGATGAATTTTTTGTAGTACTGTCTTTTGGCGCAACAATTAAAGTGCGTAAGCGCGAGATGAAATCTGCTACTGCAAAACTTTGTTCTTTGTTTAAAGCTTCTTTTACCTCGGTTGCTGACTTATAGCGATCGCGTGGACGATAAGCTAGCATTTTATTGAGAATTCTTACTTTAGCAGAGCTTATTTCTACTTGTGATTCCCAGTTCCATTTCCCTTCTCGACTATTGTATAGTTCCTCAGGAGATTTACCCGTTAACAAGACTAAGATTGTCGCAGCTAAGGAATATAAATCGCTATTGGGAAAAGCTCTTCCACTCAGCATTTGTTCTTCTGGAGAGTAGCCTTTTTTACCGATTAAAGTGACAGATTGTCCCGAAGATTGAGAAACCGCATTAGCAGCTAATTTGACACAACCAAAATCTATTAATACAGGCTTACCATCATAGGTTCGCCGAATCAAATTATCTGGGGAAATATCTCGATGAATTAAATTTTGGGAGTGAATATACTCTAAAACCGGGAGCAATTCCATTAGTAATTCTGTAATTTCCGATTGGGAAAATGTACCGCGATTTTTTAACAAATCCCAGTAAGTCTGTCCTGGTATGTACTGTTGTACCAAAAACAGAGCTTTTTTCCCCTCGATTCTAGTCCTCAATAAAGCTTCAAATCGTGGAATCTGATCGTGTTTCAGTTTGTAAAGAATTCCTGCTTCTCTTTCAAATAAGGCTTCGGCTTTTTGGACTTCGCGATCGCCACTTACTTGGGGAGAAAACTCTTTTAGAACACAATATTCGTTGTAGCGATAAGTATCTTCCGCTAAATAAGTTCTGCCAAAACCACCTCGTCCAATTTGTTTAATAATCCGATAGCGATCGCTCAGTATAGTACCATCTCGTAGTAAAGAGGATGTTGCCATATTTAGCCGTGATAACTCTCAAAAGATTAAAGCTATTCTAGCAAGGGATTTTTGTTTGTCATCAACCACTTAACTTAGATCTTAGATAATTAATATTTTTGCGAGCTACCACAGCAACTAAATTAATCACCAAACAAGTTGTCCCTAATCCTGCCAAGATGAAGGTAACAGGGGTAATTACACCGATAATAAACCAAGTAGCGATGTGAAGAAATAAACTTAAAGCCAAGATTGTGCCAATGGTAACAACAGTTTTAATCTGTAATAGAGGACGCTGCATCGCCAAGAATACTAAAGTTAGTAAAGTAGCTAAAAGATTAGCAGGAACCAGAAAAGAGCAAATAGCAACGCAATTCTGACGAGAAAATTCAAAAATAGGTTCTAAATCAAACACAGTATTCTAATTTAAGGTTTATTTTACTTTAGAATACCATCTAAATATTTGAGAAGAGGAGCAACATTAAGCCATTTTTACCGATAAATCAGGGTAAAATCGCCCCCCTGTAGGAAATCTTGGAGCTAAAAACCCCTCAGCTTCTAACTCTTCCCTGATGTAACAATTATTAAGTATTTGTGTAACTAATTAATAACAAAATAAAATTAAATTATCGTTAATTTACATTCTTTAATATAATAGTAAAAGATAAACAATTAAGTATTTTTACTTATCATTATAACTATGATAGCGGATCAATTTCCTTGGCTTACCGCCATCGTCCTACTCCCTCTCATTGCTTCCTTTGCTATTCCTTTTCTTCCAGACAAAGAAGGCAAGCTTGTACGCTCCTACGCATTGGGTGTTGGCATCGCAGACTTTGTATTAATGTGCTACGCATTTTGGCAGCAATATAATCTTAATGATGCTCACCAACTTCAACTGGTAGAAAAATATCCCTGGATACCCCAGTTAGGGTTGAGTTGGACGGTTTCGGTAGATGGATTATCTGCGCCTCTAGTTTTGTTAGCAGGATTTGTCACTACCCTTTCGATTTTGGCAGCGTGGCAAGTAGATCGTAAACCTCGTTTGTTCTACTTCCTGATACTTTTACTCTATTCTGCTCAGATTGGAGTATTTGTCGCCCAAGATATGCTTCTATTCTTTATTATGTGGGAACTAGAGTTAGTTCCTGTATATTTACTAGTATCTATTTGGGGTGGAGAAAAACGTCGTTATGCAGCTACTAAGTTTTTACTATACACAGCAGCAGCGTCTATTTTTATCCTGATAGCAGGACTAGCAATGGCATTGTATGGAAACAACTTTACTTTCGATTTAGCTGCTCTCAACTTAAAAGATTATCCCTTGGCTTTAGAGATACCCCTATATGCAGGATTACTCATTGCCTTTGGTGTTAAACTAGCTATCTTCCCTCTACATACTTGGCTTCCTGATGCCCACGGAGAAGCATCTGCCCCTATATCCATGATTTTGGCAGGAGTTCTCTTAAAAATGGGTGGATACGGTTTAATAAGATTTAATTTAGAGCTTCTACCCGATGCCCACGCTTATTTTGCACCGCTACTAATAGCTTTAGGTGTAATTAATATTGTCTATGGTGCATTTACCTCTTTTGGTCAGTCTAATATGAAGCGTCGCTTGGCTTATTCCTCAGTTTCTCACATGGGATTTGTCTTACTGGGTATTGCTTCTTTCACCGACATCGGTATTAGTGGTGCGATGCTACAGATGCTTTCTCATGGGTTAATTGCAGCAGTGCTTTTCTTCTTAACAGGAGTAACCTACGACAGAACTCATACCCTATTCATGGATAGAATGGATGGTATTGGTCAAGTAATGCCCAAAGCCTTTGCCCTATTTACCATCGCTACAATGGCTTCTTTAGCACTTCCTGGGATGAGTGGTTTTGCAAGTGAAATTGCCGTTTTTGCTGGCATAGTTACCAGTGATGTTTACACATCTAGCTTCCGTACTGTGATAGTATTTCTGGCTGCGGTGGGGCTTATTCTGACTCCTATTTATTTGTTGTCGATGCTCAGACTAGTATTCTTTAACTCCAATGAAAATCTGGCTTGTGACCTCAACAAATCCCTAATTAAAAATACTGACAACGAACCAGCAGTATGTTTTGGTAACAGTTGTGTTTTACCTGAAGAGGCTACTTTTAATGATGCTAATTCCAGAGAAATCTTGATTGCTGCTTGTTTTCTCGTCTTAATTATTGGAATTGGAATTTATCCGAAGTTAGCGACTCAGATGTATGATGTGAAGACTGTTGCAGTCAATGCTGAATTGCGTCAATCTCACACTAAGATTGCTGAGATGAATCATGAAACTTATGCTCAAAATATCTCAATTCCTTCAATAGTTGAACCAGAAATTGCAACTCTATTAAAGTAGTAAAATTTATCTCAAAATAATTTTCTTTTAGATGCGATCCCAAATAGGATCGTATTTTTTTAGCATTCAGCATTCTAAGTACAGCAACTAAGAGATAGATTAAAACAATAATAATGTAAGGGCGAATGGTGATTCGCCCTTACAGGGTTTATGGGTGCCAACCACTACTTCGACTGCTATAGCTAGGCAACATTATTTACACATTTTTCTTCATAGAATTTATCACTGCATCAGCTACTTATTTTCTGCCAGCCCATCTGCTTGGGGTTAAAATCAGGGTCAAAACAAGTATGCTTGTCGTAATAGACTGTGTAAGGATACTCTATAGGTAACTTAGCTTGAGTCAAATTGGCACCAGCAAAAGAAGCCTGGGATAAATAAGCTTTTTGTAAATTTGCTCCTTGCAAATTAGCAGATTGAAAATTAGCTTTTTTTAAATGAGCTTGCTGAAGATTAGTCTTCATTAAAAAAGCTCTTTCAAAATTGACTTCTGTTAAAATTGCTTTCGTGAGATTAGCTGAGTTTAACTCCACTTGAACGAAACTAGAGCCACTAAAATTAGCCATAGTTAAATCAGCTTCTTTTAAATTAGAACCATCAAGTACAATTTTTTTGAGACTGACACCCATCAAAGTAGCTTTGGCTAAATCGGTTCGCTTAAAATTAGTCATTCCTTGAGTTTAATCTTTGATTAGGGAATAGGGCTTGGCAAATGATCTAGAATTGGGGTTATAGATATTAAACAGATTAGCTAAGAAAAAATCTACAGTAAATTGTTTAAGGTAGCCAAGCTCCACAGCTAAGTTATGAAAGCGAATTTTTGGTTCTCGTTGTTTTTGTAACTTTAATATTCTTTGAATCTGAGTTTTATTTAATAATCCTGCTTCACTAAAATAATATACTAAAGGTTTTTTTTGTGGCTGGTGCAGCAAATTTGACCATTGCAAGACAAAAAAATCAGCAGTTTTTTGACTAATCCAACCATGTAAAGCTAAAATTTCTCCAATTCTTAAATCATGTTCCTGCTGTTCCTGTAAAGCTATTTTAATTTGACTAGGGGAAACTAACCCTGCTTCTACTAGAATTTCTCCTAGTGGTTGTTTGGATTTAGAAGCTGACGAAGAGTCATTCATGGGAATTGATAATTGGCAGAAAATTGCTTAAATCACTATTTATTCCGCCGATTATAACAATTCATTGTAGATTTTGTTACATGGTAGTTTCACGGTAGGTAATGTAAATATTTACCTAATTTTTACAAATTCGCGTCTTTAATTGATTATTGATTCAAATATTCCACGCTTTTTGTAATCTTACCCAAAAAGTTCTTAAAGTTTTATTAACTTCATGACGAAACATCCATTTTTGAAATTCTCTTTCGTATTTTTCCCCTTGAGATTGAAAAGTGTTCCATCCCTGAAATGCTACCCCTAGTCCCCAAAATAATAGGATATAGACCGACCAAGTTATAGCTCCTGTCATTAAAAAATTAATAGACAAGAGAAAACTGTTAATAATGACATATTTAATTAATTTTTGTTTAAAGCGATCGCGTCTAAACAAATCAAAAGCGTGACGATTTTCGTCTATTTTCTTACGCTCTAACCAATCTTGCTCCGCAGCTTGTATGGTTTTGGGGTCGATGTCCAATTCTGAAGCTATTTCCCAGAGTTGTTGTCTGGTTAATTCGTCATCTTCCCCTTTACGAGCAAGTGCAATTTGTATGATTTGTTGGATATCTTCAGAATTATAGGTTTCAGGATATTGTAGAGGAGAATTAGTCATGGCTTTTCTACGATATCTACTCTCTTATTATGCCTGATTATACGCAGTTCCGACCGTACTCAACAGGACGGTTTTTACTCTACGTTATGATAAATGAGATAGTTTTACCTTTCGTTACAATCTTTGTAAGACCAGAGGGATTTTTGAGATACTCCCTTCACTAATAGGAGATTGTCCTTTGACACTCTCCGCACTCTTTTGTGACGGAGATTCTTAAGAGATTAAGAATCCTTAAAGGGTTAGCCAAAAACCCGCTATTCTCTCGCCCACCCCTTCCAACCTTCCCCTACAGGGGAAGACCATATGTTCTCTCCTTTCAGGAGAGATTAAGAGAGGTGGGTCTGAGCATACTTTTAATTTAGATATCGTCAGCTATGTTTATCAATTTTGTTTCGCTATCTCTGAAAGCTTTATTTGTAAAGGCTGGAAGTGGAGTGTTTAACACCGAGCTTAGGATTTCCCTAGGCTAGCTTTTAACCACAGCGTCCAATTACTGGGAGTCTCACCCTCAATTCGTGATGTCTTCACGAGTTGCGTTCCTAACATCTATATTACAGGAGTTCCAGTCAATGGTATATAAAGATGTTGCTTCGATTTTCTATATTCCACGGGCATTAAAATGCCTCGTGTCATTGTTTCTCCGCGAGCTAAAGCTGCGCGGTTTCCAAACTCCCGTGAGGTTTTCATGAATAATAATATTCGTATTGGAAATTTATTTGGTATTCCTTTTTATATTAATCCTTCATGGTTTTTCATTTTAGGATTAGTCACCCTGACTTATGGTGGCGAATTAGCAAATTTTCCGCAATTAAACGGCATAATACCCTGGATATTGGGTTTATTTGCAGCACTTCTTTTATTTGCTTCTGTTTTAGCCCATGAATTAGGTCACAGCTTTGTGGCGATCTCTCAAGGAATTAAAGTTAAATCCATCACCCTGTTTTTATTTGGTGGTTTAGCCACTCTAGAGAAAGAATCAGAAACACCCTTACAATCTTTGTTAGTAGCGATCGCAGGTCCTTTAGTCAGTTTACTCTTATTCGGTGTTTTTGGATTTATTAGCGTTATTGTGCCTGAAAATCCGCCACTACAAGCTATTTTTTCCTTACTAGCCTCGATTAATCTAGCTTTAGCCATATTTAATATGATTCCTGGCTTACCTTTAGATGGAGGTAACGTCCTCAAATCTATTGTCTGGAAGATTACAGGAAATCCCAACAAAGGAATTATTTTTGCTGGAAGAGTCGGTCAGTTTTTTGGTTGGTTAGCGGTGATAGTTGGGGGTTTAGCCATTCTAGGTATTAGTCCTATCGGCAGTTTTTGGACTCTTTTGATAGGTTGGTTTTTATTACAAAATGCAGGATTTGCTGCTCAGTCTGCCACAGTACAAGAGAAACTAGACCAATATACAGCTAAAGATGCCGTAATTCCCAACAGTCCCATTGTCTCTGCTAATCTTACTTTACGAGGATTTGTCAACGACTATGTGATTGGTAAACAACAATGGCGTAAGTTCTTGGTAGTTAATGAAACTGGACAATTACTAGGTACAATTGGCAATGATGACCTTAAAAAAGTTGCTACTTCTCAGTGGACAGAGTTTACCATCGAGACTTTAGTAAAACCTTTGGATGATATCACAACTGTAAAATCAGACCAATCTTTACTGGATGTGGTCAAACTAATCGAAACTCAAAATATCAAAGAATTAGTAGTAGTTACTGATGAGAATGTAGTGGTAGGATTGATTGAGAAAGCTTCAATTCTCAAGCTACTACAAAAAGAGGCCCAAATGAAGAACCAAAAACCAGAGTTAGTATCAAGTTCTGTCGAATAACTGTAGGTGGGGCATCGTTCCACCTACATAAATTATTATTACTCTTTGACTGCTTGTTCTGAGGCTGCGCGTTGCGCTCTTACTTCTCTTCCTAAAGCTTCTAGTGCTTTAGAAAACTGAGGGTCTTCGAGAGTCCCAATGAGACTGCGATCGCTTTGTAGCTTTTTCCGTTGGGATTCTTCAAGCTCAACAATAATATCTGGTGGGATGCCTTCTTTATTGATATCTCGACCGTTAGGAGTCAAGTATTTAGCAATCGTAACAGCTAATCCTGAACCATCTCCTAAAGGACGCACTGACTGTACCAAGCCTTTCCCAAAAGTTTGTGTTCCGACTAAAATAGCCCTACCGTTATCTTGTAAAGCTCCAGACAAAATTTCACTAGCACTAGCAGAACCGCCATCTACTAAAATAACCAAGGGTTTATCGGTTAAAGCATTTTTATTTGCCCATTTGCGCTCTCTTTCTCCTCCTCGATCTACGGTAGAAACTATAGTCCCTTCTTCTAGCCACATTCGAGCAATATCAATACTGGAGTAAAGTAAACCACCAGGATTAGAACGTAAATCCAAAATATATCCTACGACTTCTTTTTGTTCTAAATCGCGAATGGCATCTCGCATTTCCCGAGATGCTTGTCCGCTAAACTGAGTCAGGCGGATATAACCAACTGTACCGATAGACGTATCTTCCACACTAGCCCTTACGGGGTGAATTTTAATTCTAGCTCTAGTAATCTCGTAATCTCTTGCGCCACCTTCTCTTTGTATAGTTAGAGTTACCCGAGTACCTGGTTTTCCTCGAATTAATTTAACGGCTTCATTAACATCCATTCCTTTGGTATCTGTGCCGTCAATTTTGGTAATAATATCTTTAGCTAAAATCCCCGCTTCAAAAGCAGGAGTATCTTCTATGGGAGAAATAACGATTAATCTATCTGTCTCCTCGTCTTTGGCAATTTGAATTCCTACTCCTGTTAGCTCTCCAGAAGTATCAATTTGCATATTTTTGAATTCTTCTGGGTTCATAAACCTAGTGTAAGGGTCTCCTAATCTTTCCAACATAGCGCGAATAGCATCATAGGATTCCTCTTTACTGGAATAGGAACGAGCTAAATATTCTCTACGAACCTGTTGCCAATTAAGCCCATTAAAATTTGTATCTACGTATTGATGATTAACAATTTGCCAAACTTCATCAACCAGTGTTTTGGGTTCATTTTCAATAAAAGCTTGACTTTGGGACAGACGAATTCCTGCTCCTGTTACTGCTACAGTGGAAAGGGCAACGGCAGTTGTCCCTAAAACAAGCCCGCGTTTTGTGATTACCATAGGATGAATATATAGTGTGAGTAGGAGACCTCTTAGATCAATAATAAAGCTTACTTTATCATAGGTGACTAGTAAGGGTTGTAATTTAACCTTATTAACCACCATTCGTCACAAAAAAAACACAAAAATTAAACATTTTTGAAGCTGATGCCTGCCTCTTCTTTTCCGAAGCTTGAAGATAAGATATCTTTACTCAAGCAGCAGAAACATAAGTTACGACAACGTTTTTTATGGCGTTCTATATTAGTAAGTACTATTGCTACTAGCTTACTAACTGCTACAATTATACCCCATGGACAAATTAAACATCCTTCTCAAGTCCAAATTGAAGGAACAAACCTAATTGCTGAGACGACAATTCATCATCTTCTCAATATCCAATATCCTGAATTTATTTGGCAGATTCCATCTCAAAAGTTGAGTCAAAATTTGGAGTCGATTCCACCTATAGCTGATACCAGAATTAACAAGCAACTTTTTCCCCCTGTGTTACAAGTGTTCATACAAGAAAGAAACCCTGTAGCAGTAGCAATATCAGCATCAGGGAATAATTTAGGTTTTTTGGATGCTCAAGGAATTTGGCTTGACCCCAAATATTATGAAGATAGTGGCACAAAAATTGTTATTGGCGGACTTAAAGTCCTTAATTTTCAGTCTAGTTATAGTTCTGTTTGGTCAGAGGTTTATCGTTTAATTAAGGCTTATCCTAGTATTAAGATTTTAGAAGTCAGATGGGATAATTCCCATAATTTATATCTCAAAACCAGCCTGGGAACGGTTTATTTAGGCTCAGATCTGTCTTACTTGGAGAAGCAGTTTACTGCTATGGCAAGCCTGAAAAATTTACCAAACCACTTACAACTGAGCCAGATTTATTATATCGACTTAACCAATCCAGAACGATATTCAATTCAAAAATATCCCGAACGCTAATCAATTGTGTGACAGCTAAAGGTTAGCTCTGACTGCTTCTTGGAAACGAATTTCATCTCGATGAGGATCAACTCGGCTGACTTTGACTTCTAGGCGATCGCCTAAATAAACGTTGCGTTCAAAACGATGGGGCAATTCTAAGCCTAAATCTTCGATTAAAATTATGCCCAACCCCTCATCTTCTCTTAACCAACGTAAAACTAGAGCTTGCCAAATTGATTCTGCATTACGGCGTAAATATTCCAATCCCCAATAGCGGTTAGTTTGACGTTCTACAAGAGTCGCTTCATAAGCAGAAGTCCCTACACTATAAAGAATTTCTTGTAAGCGTTCTTTAGAGAAGGGTAATTTATCCCCCCTTAAATGAGCTTTTAACTGGAAATGAGCCAAAAGGTCAGTGTAGCGACGAATGGGGGAAGTAACTTGAATATAGTTATCTAGACCTAAACTAGCATGGCGTAGGGGAGTAAGGCTCATTTCGCTTCTAGGCATACAGCGACGTAAGGCGCAATAACGTACTGGACCTGCTGGTAATAGTAATAATTCTTCTTCTGGGGGTAATTCTGGTTGAGGTTGTCCTCGAAAAGGCAAGGGTATATTATTTTCTTTGGCGTATTGTCCTGTTACTTCCCCTGCTAAAATCATCATCTCTGCTACTAAATGACGAGATTGAGAACCATCTAGCAATTCAATAGTGATTTCTTCATCTTTGACTTTAATAGATGATTCTGGCATTTGGATTTGAATTGAGCCTTGGCTTTTGCGCCATTGTTGACGTAGAGTTGCAGCTTTAGCCAGTTCAGCAATTTCTGGCTCTTTGGTTAATCCCAATTCCAGCATCTCATCAACATCATCGTAGGTTAGACGATAAGTTGGTTTAATGAAACTCGGTCTGATGATGTAGTCTTGGATCGCACCAAGCTCATCCAGAACAACCCCAAAGCTCAGTGCGTGACAGGTTTGACCCTGTACTAAACTCATCGGTCCTGTAGCTAACTCAGAAGGAAACATGGATATCATCCCTGTGGGAAGATACAAACTAGTGCTACGACGGCGAGCTTCTAAGTCTAATTCGTCTCCTGGGATAACTAAACGGGTTGGGTCAGCAATATGAATCCACAGACGGGGATTCTGACTATTTTCGAGATATTCAACACTTAAACCGTCATCTATTTCGGTTGTACTCTCATCGTCAATAGTATAGACCTTCATGTGAGTAAGATCGAGACGAGCGCTGTCAGGATCGATGGGTAAAGATTGAAGATGAGATTGCACCACGTCAAGTACCTTTTGCGGAAAGTTTACGGGGTAAGTACTGCGACGTAGAAATAAGTTTTCATGTTCGCTCCACCACCCAATTTGTACTAATAAACGAAAGACAGCTTGAGGATCAGAATTTTTCCTCAAAGATGTCAAAATTTCCTGGGCATAGTTATGATTTTGCTCAGGGTAGAGTACGATTTTGGAGATTGCTTCGAGACGAGCGCGATCGCTTTCTGTCCAATCAATAGTTGTTCCTTCTAAGGCTTGCTGTAGATGGGTGAGGAACTCTTCTTTTTCTCGGTTTTTCTGAATTTCTACTTCTTGCTGGTGTTTAATTTCTTCTACTTGACTCTGAGAACGGGGTTCGTAGCCATTCCCTTTCTTCTTAAAGTAGATTTTATCTTGACTTAAAAGACTGTGGGCAGCATAACAAGCTACTGGGTGTTGCTCGGAAAATAGAAGTTCTGCCATTTGCTGAGGGGTAGTATTTTCAGCATCTTCTATGAGTATTTCCCAAGCTATTTCTAAGCTGCTGGGGTCGAGATAGTCTTGGACTTGATCGAGGAAGCTGGGGATGTCAGATGGTTGATAAGACTCGCCCCCAACAATATATTCAACTCTTTGGGGGCGTATTTTATGAGATTGACCTTTTTCGTCAATAACAATCCAATCTTTTTTCCCTTCTGGGCGTTCTGCTACTGCAAGACGACGCTCTCCATCTAGCCTGAATTCAATCAGCGTTCCTTTTTCCACCAGCTTCTTGCTATTAACATCGATCTAACAACATAGTTTTTAGTCTAGCCTTTTACCTTGCAATTTGCTTTAATTAGACCAAAAAAGATTGGGAATCAACTTTAACTGTTAATTAACCCTCCGCATTGATGAATGGTAATAAAGCTACTATCCGCGCTCTTTTAACAGCTTCGGTTAAGTCTCTTTGCTGTCTCGCTGTTAAGCCAGTAATGCGTCGAGGCAAAATTTTTCCTCTCTCGGTAATAAATTTTCTGAGTAACTCTATATCTTTGTAGTCTATAGGGTCACTAGGTTTGATGGGAGAAAGACGTTTACGGTAATATGCCATATTTGTTTAACTAAAATTTTGGTTTGTGGAATTTTTTGAGCCAAAGTTGGAGTTTTAGCTCACTTAATTTCTTTATGAACAGTATGCTTGTTGCAATGAGGGCAGAATTTCTTTATTTCCATTCTCCCTGTGGTATTGCGACGGTTTTTGGTCGTAGTATATCGAGATACACCAGGAGTCCGCTTCTCTGTATTAGTGCGACATTCGGTGCATTCTAAAGTGATGATGATTCTAGCCCCTTTTTTGCTTGCCATAACGAATTATTTATATTTATAGGTTTACTTTAGGTTTGCTTACTATTGACACGCAAATTAATATTTTCGCATATTACGTTGGATTTGAGCAAATAATTTTTTCAACCTCAAGTCTAGGGAAAAACCTCTAGGGGTTTGAATAATCATGGTTTCAGCCAAGCGGTCATGAAAAGCTCGATCCTTATCTTCGTCAAAGAAAGCAGCAATACAGTCAACTAGCAAGGGAGTTAATAAAAAGAGCAACAATAAGCCATTAGAAAAGTTATTTAATCCCAAACAGGCTAACATTGCTCCGAAACCTAATAATCCTTCCCTTTTACCCAGAGCAATTAAATCAGGAAGGCGATAGAATCGAGTGTCAATTACCTTAATATCCAAAGCATAACGACCGAGACTTTGACCCTGATTACGATCTACGACAATTACCCGCATAAATAACCAGGTTATAAAAAATATCAGCCATTGTACTGCTGCACCAAAAAATAAACTGACAAACCACACAGTTACAAAATCAATGAGAAAAGCTCCAATACGTCTTTCGGGAGGGACTCTGGGAAACCGTCTGTAGGTTAATTCGTTGGAGTCTTCTTGATACATGATGTTGAAATCATAGTGAACTACATACGCTGATTCTACTGAATACAGCGTAGGCTTCCTACCCAGAAACCAGCGCAGTAGTAGATTTCTTGCGTCCTCTACTATTACGTCTTACAGTTTGACGATAGGCGGGGAAAGGGGCTTGTTTGTTGTTAAGTTGTCGGTGTTGTTCCGATAAATCCTGTAAATATAAGCCCCATTCCCCACCCCCCGTTCCAGAGGTCTTTAACTCAATGTCGAAAGAAGTCCCCCGACTTGTCGGTGGGATGAATTTCGACCAATACTATTCCGCGCGGAGCGCATCCTTACTCTACAAGTAACAAAACTTATTTTTG
>JAAUYH010144393.1_pt1 | contig 37200 bp, 17 predicted proteins | sample 7278061 | NCBI WGS metagenome assembly JAAUYH01 (sample SAMN14350203, study PRJNA611818) | marine sediment metagenome | isolation source: surface marine sediment (0.6m) | place: French Polynesia: Moorea | collected 2018-08 | reverse complement strand
GCTATTCTTGCTCCAAACATAGACGCACCAAACGCTTCACACCTTAAGCTTAATTTTTGTCCCTTTAGAGTGATTGAAGAGCGTTATATTAACGGTGTTTTCTGAACCCTATCCGAAAAGAATCGTAGTTACAATGTTGGATTAAGTAGCTTAGCGATAGCACTAGTAGAATGGACCTTCAGAAATTTCCTTCAACTTAGTCACACAAAGACCATTTCCCGAACGGACTAAGATAGCCAAAAAATTGGGATGAATTTGGGGTAAAGCTTTTCGCGGAAGCTCAAAACCATTGAAAAATAAAGAATCTCCACTCAATTCGAAATTAAGAGATCTACATGTGAAGAGCTAAAATTAGATCTAGCTGGGTTGATGGGAGCTTTCATCAAGAAATTCACTCTGTCACTCTCTATCAACGGCTGGCTAGAGACGCCAGATCTTGCTCTAGCACCTGGGCGCGGATGCGATCGCTAGCACTTTTCGCAACAGCCTTCCAATCCTCCTGAGTCAACACTTGACCCAATATCGACCTGATTTCAGCCTGAACTGATTCCGTCAAAGTCCACTCCCCTTGCGGCATCGATAACTTAGCTTCCAATAAAGCCATCAACCTCTCCTGCACCTCAGGCGCTGGCTGGCGTAAACGCTGCATAATCAGTTCCTGACCATAAGTCTCCGCTGCTTCAGTTCCTATGCCCAGATTCCATGCCGCCACTAGCTGCTTCCACACCTGCGCCACCATCGAGCGGAGTTGAGCAAAGCGGCTGAACCCTTCTGGATTGGACATAACCGCCCCTAGGTTAGTCCCCCAGTCATAGCCAGCGCTGACATCACACCCCGCTTCTTCCTCTTGCCGAACTGCCTCCCTTAGCCATTCTTCATCGTAGGTAAACGTTTCCCAATCGAAGTGCATGGTGACAATAGCCGCCTTAAACATCTGTCGGTCGCAGACCATCCATCTTGAGCTTGTCCAAATACCGTTCCTCAATCACCTTCGAGGAGTTGCCGACCCATCGGGCGATCGTTGTTGAGGAGTGCCCTTCCAGCGCTTGCAAGGTGATGAAGGTATCCCGGCAATTGTAAGGCGTCATTTTGACCCCTTCCTTCACATTCAATCCCAATTGCTCGATAATCTTCGACCAGGCCCGCTGATTGAAGTTTTTCTCACTGATTGCGCCTCCCTTAGGAGCTCGAAACACTAAGTCTTCTGGCTCAAACTCATCTGGCCGAATTTCCTCAAGCAGCGCCTGTAATCGCTCTGGGCAGCTGAACCATCGCTTCACACTGGTTTTGGTCTCTTCTCGCCGCATTTTCTTCCCGGACACTTCGACAATGCTCTCGTGAAAGTGAATCTTGCTGCAATCCTCAAGCACGCTGCCCCACCTTAGTCCAATGGCTTCGCAGGGCCGACAGCCCGTCCAGAAGAGGAATTTGACAAAGGGCGCATAGTGTTTGTAGGAGATGCCTTTACCCTGATGCGTTTCAAAGGTTGCAATGATGCGGTCTCGCTCCTCCATCGAATAGGCGACGGGCGGGGATGGCTTTGTCATATCCAGTGCTCGATACATGCCTTCGAACGGGTTCTCTCGCACCAACCCATGTTGAAGCCCCCACTTGCAGGCCGCCGAAAGCTGCATCAACGTTCGACGCGCCTGCGATCGGGTTGTGACTTTGAGCAACTCTTGCCGAAACTTCAACGGGTCGATGAGTCCATCCGTCTTACACCGACCGATGTGAGCCCTAACGGGGTTGTAAGTGCCGTTGACAGTTTTAGGGGAGGCGTCAGGAATGAGATAGTCCACGTAGTGATCCCACAGGGCCATCAATCGCGAGCCCTGCTGGGTCGCTTTACTGAGTGGGTCCGCCGTGGTGGGAGAGTGAATTTTGTATTTTCGGTAGGTCGGGTCGAACTCGCCGTACTGGATATCCCGTTGCACTTCGAAGGCGATATCCTGAGCCGTCTTCATATTGAGTGGCGTATTCGGTAAGCCCAGGGAAACGAAGTGGCGTTTACCCAGGTGAGTAAAGACCAATTGCAGGCGATTATTAGAACTACGAATTGTGACGGAGCCAGTTTTGGCTTTCCGCCGCCGTCGCGTACCGTTGGTTTTCATGACGCCTCCTGACTGGGAATGGAGGTCTAAGGCCCTTTTAGTTTATCTCAAACCTTATCTCAATCTGGGGTCTAAACCTGTCCAATTACCCCCAAAAATGCCCAACGCATTTTTGAGCCTTCCCGACCAAGAAACTCTGAAAGCCTTGCTATATGGGCGAAAACCCTTGCCATTACTGAAAGCCGATGGCGGGATTTGAACCCGCGACCGCTCGATTACGAATCGAACATTAATGCCTTATTAGCAAGGGTTTCACGAGTCGAAAATTAGCTTACACCCACTTTACACCCAATCAAGGAAATAGTCCTAATCGTCGCTGATTATTTGTGCCCAAGTAGGTGTCTTCTTGTATATCTAAATCCCTAAATCCTTTTCTAAAGGGGAATAGAGACATTTTATTTGAAGACCTCTCACTCCTTAATGGAACCAATACTCTACTCTGGAAGAGTATTGTTATAAAGTAAAAGAGCAAGCCTTAGGTGCAGTAAAAAGGTGGTAGAACCCCCAATCATTGATCGAGTGGTCATGCAAATGAATTAGTTAGTATTGGCTAGGATTTTGAGCACACAGTTAGCGTAAGCTGGACACATGACACAGCTGCAGGGATCTATGCCAACAGTTGATCTTTCTGAGTTGTAATGAGCAAGATTCAAGAACTTCATCAGCAAATGATGGATTTGGCGGAGCAGGCCGATTTTAGAAAAACTACGGGGTGATATAACTCAATGCAGATAAATCTACGCAATTATCTGGACCGCCAAGGAGTGAAGCTGACAGAAGCACAGTTGCAGCTTCTAGCCTACTGAAAAGCGGATTCTAAGACTTGAGGAATGAGATTGCTCATTTCAAACCATGCCAACCTGCGATCGCGCCTAACCCCGTAGAATTTTGGCAATGTAAGCAAATCAGGAAGCATCAATGCCAAAATCTAAAACTTTTGAAGAACAATATCCCTCTATCCACTACTTTGTTGAAGCAATTGGCTGGATCGAAATTGGCCAGCATGAGGTACTTTCGGCTTTTGCACGAGCCTATGACGAAGGCGGAACCGTTTATGAAGGGAAAGCCCGCTATCCCAGCATGAAAGCCGCACTCCAGGATCTTGAAGCAGGGATTAAAGCCCATCTGGACGATAGGGGAATTTAGTACCGACGGCGATTCCTCACATTTAGCAGTACGCCAGCGAAATGCTGATGATAGAACTGCTCCTTCCCTAAGCTGCAGGATGCGGAAGATGCAATCGCACTGCCAACTATCCGCCTATCCACACTCAACCTGCCAGCAATTCACATTGGCCATGAATGCGATCGCACCACTGCTGAGCAAGTGTCGCTACCTCCTGACGTTGGGTCTCATTCGCCCATAAATCCGACCAGCTTAGTTTCCATCGACTGAGTAAGCGCTGGAGGTCTACTAACTCAGTCGCGAAGGGTAAATCAGTCTCCAAGTCGATATTAGGCACAGTCCATTCAATGAAGAACTGACTCTCTCTGACCAGGTGTTGCGCTATTGACTCATCTGCACCACTATTCGCTAGGACTTGAATCCGGGTCAGATTCAAGGCGAGACTATCCAGTTGAGTCGCCCGATTAGCTCGAAGATAATGAGCTTTGAGAATGTCCCAGTTTATTGGCATTGAACGTTGCCTAAAAGAGAGTGTACGATCTGGCCAACTTGTTTACGCAAGGCAGGGTCCTGAATCTCCATTGAGCGATTATTAGCACTAGGGCGAATATTGATAATCGATTCATACCCTACGGTTTGATTGATAGGATACCAATCGGCTCCCCAAATGTTGGCCTGTTTACTGCCAGCTCTCAGTAAAATCTGCTCACAGTCTGCATGAAGCTCCCCACCTCCTGCTAAAGTCTTGCGTTCGACATCTACAGCCAGTTTAATATAAACGCCTAAAGCTTCTAGCATCTGACGCATTTGCTCAGGCGTAGCACGGCTACGGATGACATGAATCATAAATTAGCAGTCAAAGCAATAAATACAAGCGTATCATTTACGCCTAGATTAAACGTCATCTCCCTTTTGCCAAGTTGGCATAAATGAACGTCTCAATTCCTGGCACACTTAACAGTATCAGCTTGCAGAGCAAATTCCTGGATCTGGAATGCTTGGGATAATTCGCTTGATGCGATCGCCATCACTTCCCGATATTGCTTCTGCGGCTCGCGCCAACTCTTCTGCATTACCGATGATGCTCACTCGATTCTGAAGCGCACAGTTTTCCAATCGGTAGATCATCTCGTAGCGCAAAGGTCAGGGATTGGATTTTCCTGCCCAACGAGGAACGTTTATCTCATATCTACTCTACGATCGCAAGTATGAAGGCAGCTGAAATCCTATGTCGATATGCCGATGGCGATCGCAATTTCTGCGGTGCGGATCTCCGTGGGCAATCTTTCAAGGGACAGGACATCTCTGGCGCCGATTTTAGCGGGGCGGACATCCGAGGGGCCGATTTCAGTCGGGCGAATTTGCAGCACACCAACTTCAGCCAGAGCCGAGCCGGTTTACCGCCAAGCGCTAGACTGCTCTGGATCAGCGCTCTCTGGGTGCTGGCGGCGCTGGCAGGTCTCCTGTTGGGAATTGCTCTTGATATAGCGTTAGCTGCCTTTATTCCAAGGCATCTGCTGGAAAAGCCCGATTATGTCCGAGGCATTTGGCTAACGGGCCGTCTTACTCTGATGTTATGGCTGACCTTAGGGTTTATTGCCATGCGCCTTGGTTCTGTTGCTTCTGGAATCGCTGGCGCCCTGGCAACCGTGGTAGCAGTTATCCTCTGTCTTTTCGGCAACGCAGGCGTTCAGTGGGCTTGGGCGGCGGCGTTGGCAGTTCCTACCGCCATCACAGGTAATCTGTACATGGAGTTGATTGGCCCTGCGATCACAGCCACCCTCCGAGCCATTGCCAAGAATAAAGCTGTCTGGTTGGGGACAGGAATTACTGCTGTTTCTGCGATCTCAACCATTGGGTTCATCGTATCCAGATATAGTCCAATTGGGGCCACAGGTTTGCTGCGGGTTTTCCTGGCGGTTGCAACATATCTTGTCCCTTTTTCCTTGGCGGCTTTAAGTGCATCTATGGGGTATCGAATCATAGCCTGGAAGGATCAACGAAGGTGGTTGCGTGGGATAGCGATCTCACTGGCGGCAACGGGTGGGACTCGGTTCAGCCATGCGAATTTAACGGATGCCGACTTTACCCATGCTGTCCTACAGAATTCAGATTTTCGTCAAGCGAACCTTACTCGCAGCTGTTGGTTTCAATCGCGGGGTCTGGAATTTGCCCGAGTTAATAGAACCTATCTGGAAGATGCCCCAATCAGGCGGTTGGTATCGTCCGGCGAGGGGCAAGGAGCGACTTTCAATTACAAGGATCTGCGCGGGGTGAATTTGCAAGGGGCTAATTTGTCCGAGGCCGAATTCATTGGAGCTAATCTGAGTGAAGCCAATTTTCAAAACGCCAACCTCGCCTACGCTAAACTGGCTCAGGCTCAGCTCTATCGAGCGAATCTCTCCGGCACCAATCTGACCGGAGCTTGTATTCAAGACTGGGGCATCTCAGCCGACACCCAGTTTGAAAATGTGCAGTGTGAGTACGTCTACATGCACTTGACGAGTCAAACTGACCAAGACCCCTATCGGAAGCCGGATAATCGGAATGAGACCTTCAAAACAGGGGATTTTCAGACATTTATTGCGCCTTTAATCACCACTATTAATCTTTACAGCCAACAGGATTTTGATCCACGCTCCGTTGCAAAGACGACTCGGACAATTGACATTCTTTTCCATGAGGGCATTGACCCAAGCGCCACAGCTATTGCCCTACAGCAACTGACTGAACAACATCCGGAAGCGGGGATTGAAGTCGTTGCGCTGGAGGGGCGAGGCAATGAAAAGGTGCGGATGCAAGTCCTGGTGTCTGGTGAGGCAGACCGATCGGCGCTCAGCGCCCAATATTCTGAGAATTATCATCAGCTGAAATCTCTGCCTTATGCAGATTTGAAAGCCTTGCTGTCGAGTATGGCGGAGAAGGATAGGCATATTCATCGTTTAGAGACTCTATTGGCGCAGGCGAGTCAGCAACCCAGATTTTATGTTGAGACGTCCCATCATGCAGGAGAGGTGATCATGTCGCAGAGTAAAGGAAACATTACCTTTAAAGATGTTCAGGGGGATATCAGCGGCATTGCGGCAGCCGGAGAAACTCAGACCTTTACGGGGTCGATTCTGGGGGATATCAGCGGTATAGTCGCGAATACGATCAATCAATTACCGGTTTCCCCGGATCCCAGCCATCCAGGAGCCAGGGAACTTTTGTCTCAGCTCCAGGGGTTGATCGAATCGGAGGAAGCGCTGAGCGAGGACGATAAAGCTCTGGCCCTGGAGCAGGTGAACGTACTGGCTGAGGCGGCGCAAAAGCCAGAGGAAGGGGCGCTGAAAAGGGCGGCCAAAACCTCAATGTTGGTTCTGAAGGGACTCGTTGCGGGCTTACCTGATGTTACTGAGTTTGCCAGTGCGGTGAGGGACCTCCTGACGACGCTTGGTGGGTTGCTTTGCTGGGTGTAACCATGGTCCTGGCTGTTTTAAGACTCCCATTTCTGACGCCAAAGCTCTGTGTTGGCTCATGAATTATGGTCCCATCCGCAACTGAGCAGCGTTGTCGGTTGCATCCAGGTAGAGGCGTCGGTTGAAAGGAGCATTACTCCATTGCATCCAATCGGTGGGCGGTTGCTCCCCCTGATTCGGGTCGCCCGTGTACAAGAAGTTGCGAAAGAAAACCCCCATCTGCTGGGCTAGCTCCACCCGGCCTGGTTCATTCGCTTGGGAAAACCCGACGGCTTGAATTAGGTCCTCATCACTCTCTGATTCAAAGGTCTGTCGCCAGAAGGGGAGATCTACGCCATGGGTAGCTCCCAGAATGGTATTAAATGGGGCTGGCTGACGCTTCCAACGAAACTGGTAGGCAAAGATGGGGACATGGGGTTGAACTGCGTTTGCGCCTCGATCGACCAATTGTCGAGTGGCGATGGAACTGGCCCATCTTTGGTTTCTTTCGTATCGCCGAGCGGTCCACCCATTGGGCAGAATGAAGTCAACGGTTGGGACGCCAATGCCCGGAAGCGGTTGGGTTGGGTGGTCGGGATCAAACTGGGTGAACAAGGTATTAAACTGCTCACGGGAAGGTAGTCCCTGCCACTGCTGAGTCGCTTCATCGGGGGACACCCAAAGGAGCACCATAAAATATTTAGACTCTTGCTGTGTTGCGCCGATGAGCACAGGAACCTGCACAAAGTCGCCGTTCTTCAAGGCTTGTTCTTGAGAGATTAGGGGCTGCACCTCGCCGTCGCTGGTTGGCAAAAACTGAAAGAAGTTGCTCACCCCCGGTGGCAGTGGCCGTAACTCACCGCACTGATCCGGCCACTCAGCCGCGCGAGCTTGATTGACCAGACAAAGCAAAGTTACGGGTTTGATGCTGCGCAGGATTGAGCCTGATTCACCCTTCAGGTGGAGCTGGGTTGCGCGAAAGTTGGCTGCGAGGAAAGAAAGGGCCGAGTCATTTTGGTAGAGGTAATGGGCGAGGAGACGGCGAGAGGTCTCGTAGTTTTGCTCGACGGTAAAGATTTGGTTACCCAGGGGGCCGCTTTGGATGATGGCCCGGTGGAACAGGTTGCGCCCTTGAGCGGCGGGGGAGGTGAGCAAGGCCCAGGTATACCCTGCACCGGCGGAATATCCGCCAAGGGTGACTTGGTTGGGGTCTCCGCCAAAGGCGGGGGCGTTCTGCTGAACCCATTCCAGAAGTTTCAACATGTCCAGCATGGAAAAGTTGCCGGAGTCGCCGAGGGGGTCGCCGGTTTCCAGGCCAGGGGCGCGCAGTTGGCTGAACAGGCCCAGCCGGTAGTTGAAGCTAATGGTCACGGCGTTGTGGGCTGCGGCTAGATGGGCGAGGTCGTGTCCGGTCCCCAGCACGTTGCCGCCGCCATGAATGTCTACATAGATAGGCAGATCTGTTTCACTGGTTTGGGGCCTCCAAACGTTGGCGTAGCGGCAGTCTTCGTCTCCGTGGATCTGTCCGTCTAAATCGAAGGCTTGACGTACAGGAATCTGGAGACATGGAGGTTTACGGGTCTTTGTATCAAGCACGACGCTCCAGGGTTCTGGCGGATGGGGGGCGGCCCAGCGCATGGCGGTTTTCTCGGCTTCGGTGGCTGGATTTTTGACGTAGGGGATGCCTAGCCATGCGTAGACGGGTACGGTTTGTTCATCCAGGGTAGTGATGGTGCGGAGGATGCCGTCGATGGAGCCTTGGGCGGTGTCGACCTGGGGGGTGTTGGCCCATTCAAGTTCAGGTTCAGGCGCCCCTGCTAAGGGGAGAGCTGCAAGGGTTGAAAGAGTGGGTCTGAAAATGCCGATTAATGGGACAGCAATAGACACAGATAGTGCGATCGCGACTGAGATGGCGCGATATTTGTGTTGAAGAAATGGGGAGTTCATGAGGTGTTAACCGTTTGTGGTTTCATTATGGGGATTCGCTTTTAGTTAAGCTAAGAGGAATAGAAGTAGTGGCTCGCATAGATGAATCGAAAAGATTATGAATCTTTACTGTGGCCATTCGGGTGTCTCGCCTTTGTAGGTGATGACGAGCAGAATATCCTCGATCGCCTCATCTCTGAATTTCTGTTGCATCACCTCGGTGTTGGACAAGGTCAGGGTCCACTCGCCAATGGGGGGTTCGCCAATCATGAGGGTCCAAGAGCCAGTGCCTCGACGGGTACTGATGAGGCCATCAAGGGATTCGCCGTCGCCGCCAAATTCTCCGTCGCCACCATCGGGTTTGAATTTGAGGGTGGTCGGGACTTCTGCAGTTTCACCGTCGCGGCGGGCGAAGTAGAGCAGGACGTGCTCGATCTTCAGGTTGCTCAGGTTGGGTGGGAAGTCTTCGCGCCGGGTGCGGAAGTGGACGGTCATGGGGGCGTCGGGAGCCGGGTTGTGCAGGTCGTACCAGGCGTCGGCGAACTGGTTCTTGAAGCTGAAGGGGCGGTCGCCGCTGAGGGTGCGATCGAGTTCCTGAATTACCTGTTTGCGGTAGTCGTAGCTGTCGAGGGCGGTGTATTCGAGGGTGATCAAAATATCGGCGATGGTGCTGTAGTCGAAGGGATTGGCGGGTTTGGGTAGGCGGAATTCCCACTGACCATCGACGCCGAGGCTTTCGAATGGCAGCAGCATTTCGGACTGGGTTTCGAGTTCGAACAGGCCGGTGGCGTTTTGGGGGGAGGTGAGGGCGACGGATTCGGGGGTGCGGGTGACATTGCGGGTCTGGAAGATGCCGTTGCTGTTGACGACGACGCGGGAGACGCCGATGTTGGAGAGGGTGGCTTTGATGCCTTCGGTGGGAGGGATCAGGGCGATAACGGAGGTGCGGACGCGTTTGATCAGTCGCAGGTAGTGGCCGGGGAAGTCGCGATCGAACATGGCCATGGGGGTGGCGAAGGGGAGTACGCCGGTTTCTTTGAATTGTTGGAATTCGAAGGGGGCGGTGCGGGCGAGGGAGATGGTTTTGGTGAGTTGGAGTTTGCGTTTTTCGGTTTCGAGGCGGTATTGGTCGAGTTTGTAGATGTCGGCGAGAAGGCGGGCGGTGCCGGTGAGTCCATGGCGATCGACGGTGTCTTCGGTGGCGCCGCCCATGGGGTTTTCGGAGGGGACTTCCCAATAGTCGGCCTGGATGAAAGCGGGGGGCGGTTCCTGGCGTTCGAAGGCGAGTTGGGATTGGGCTAGTTTGGCCATGGCAGTGGCCTGTTGTAAGAAGTAGCTGTAGATGCCTTCGAGGATGGTGTTCATCCAGTCGTAGAGTTCGGCGTTGGTTTCTTTGGTGTTGAGGAATTCGAGGATGTCTTGGGCATGTTCCACCTGGATTTCGGAGATTTTGCGTTCTTGTTCGACGATTTTGACGCCGTCATTGGCGATTTTGATTTGTTGATCGCTGATGCGGATAGATTGCTGGGCGAGATCCCTTTGTAGTCGCCACTCGTTTTCCCGGTATTCTTGAGCTGCAAATATTTGAAATATCTGCGCATATGTTGACATTGTCTGCCCTGCCGATGAGAAGGCTTGACCTGTTGCGTTCAGTGCGTCTTCGAGTTTGAAGCCTGACGAGGCGAATAATATTGCTGCAGAACCCACGTAATTCGCTGAAGCAAGAGCATAAAAGCCTACTGTCCAATATAAGTAATTAATTGCTGATTCTTCGTGCTTGCTCCTTCCTTCATTCAGCCAATCCTCATAATACTGAAACTGGATTTCAGCGCTTTCCTGCTGAAGTTCTGCAAGGTCAACCTCATCCTCGGCTTGACGGACACGCAAGGTTTGGAGTTTAACACCAGCACGAGCTAACTGGGCATCTTGACGAGCTTTTAGCAAGCTATAACGCTCTGCCTCTGTCTTCTCCAGAGCAGCCAAGAAGGCGGCTTCCATTTGAGCGGCAATATTGGCCAGTTGTTTAGACCGTTCAATCAGAAATTCGTAGCGATAGGGAACAGGAGGTGCGGTAATGCGGGTAGGCAGTACCAGTTGCCCTCCAGCCCCGATGGAAGTTAAGGCACTGCGAAGATCAGTGGGTGCAGCGTAGGCTTCGACTTGACGCTTGACTCCAGCAATGTTGCGACAGGTGCGAATTTTGTCCAGGTTATTGGCTGGGTGGAACCCAAGAATTTGGAAAATTGGGTTGGGTGGAGTAATGAAGCCGTCGATAATTTCGAGAAATTCTGCAGTCAGGTCAAGCATACTGAAGGTTTGAAAAGCTCTGCTTGCTTGTTCGACCCTTGTTGCTAACTGCACAACATTTTTCTCAAGGCTAGCGTTACTTAACAACCGTTGGGAGGTTTGAGGCGCACTGCTACTTCTTGTTGACAGTGAAGTATAGCCCCTCGAAACTAATGGTTGATTGTCGTTAGGTTGGCGACTCCTCAATTGATCTGAAATAGTAGATAAGCTAAGCAACTCAGGAACTAAGTCTAGGCTAGTGTCGTAGAGCCTTCTGGCATTGGGTAAGCTTTCAGCCGTATCGCGGGTAAATTCGGCATCACCGTAGGCCAACAAACAACGAATGATGGCACTGATGGTGAAAGCCGTGTATGCGTTGGTGCGAATGGAAGCAATACGATGAACATCTAGGGGGTCAAGCAACCAGTTGTAGTCTAAAGAAATATCAGCCCCATATTGTTCAGTTTCAAGCCCATAGTAGATTTTCCTCTCATCTTCTTCACTCTCATCTTCTTCACATGTATTTGGATTGTCGGCAGTAGAGTAATCGTATACAGTTCTCAACCAATCTAAAGCAGCAGTATATTCACCTGCTCTTTGGAGTTGTAGAGCTATGGCAGTAGGCACGAAATAAAACGCTTCTTCAAGATAGATAATATTATGAGGTAAGACACCATTACCTAAATCGTTATATTCGAAGAACTGCCTGACCCTTCTCTTTCGTTCTTGCAAATCTGGGCATGGCACTTGACTCAAAACGTCAGACGAACCTGGATGAAATGAAAATGGCTTATCAAAAGTAGCCTCAGTCCTAAAGTGCTCTTCAAGTATTCCCTCATTTGTCAATAATAAAAAGCTTCTAAATGACCTTGAACCCCAAATTCCTTTTGAATAAGCTATATTCAAGTAGCTTAAGTTATCAGGAAATTCATCCTCAATCAGGCTCCCACATGTAGTCGAAATTCTATTAGCCTTGATTTGGTCTAAAAATTGATCTGAACACTCTGATCCATCCTTTGCAATACGCAAATAGATTTTCAACTTATGTCCATTTAGCAGATGTTGTAGAAGCCCTCCAAGCTCCCCCATTTGTATATTGCAGGGCATTTTCTTGGCCCAAGAATCCAAAATTTTCCAGTCTCCATATACCTCATCAAGATAATCAGATTCTTCAACTTCGTTGACGAACCACCAAATTGCTCTAGACTTTTCTAGGTAATCATAATTTGTATTGATTAATACAGAATACAATGCCAGATAGAGATTTGAGTCTGTTGAATCAGCAAAGTCATTCTCATGAATACAAATATCAGTAAGATCTCGCCCTAGAAATTCTCTAAGCCATTTATTCAAATCATCGAAACTGTTGATCTGGTTAATTCGTTCTTCAGGTGGAGGATTTGAGAAATCTCCAGGTTCATTATTGACTTGTATAAATTTATAGAAATAACTGATTTCTCCTGTTGGAATGGGTGAAAAGAATGTATATATTCGAGGCAAAGATGCAAAATTTAATGTCAAGGCTCCTCGAAACCAAATTCCATTTACATCTTCATGTAAATCTCGCCAGACTCCATCATCAAGGGCTCCAAAAATTCGGTAATCCAAGTTTTTTCCAGTACTGGTTCCACATATTAGGCAGAAGCTATCTGTCTCTACTTCAACCATTGATAAAAGGCTAGTGAAGATAGCTCCTCTAGTTTGACCGACCAAAAGCTCCCAAGAGTCTTCTTGCCAACCGCTTCCATCTTTATTGAGATGATTTGCATAGATTCTGGTGTAAGTATCACTACAACGGATGGCCAAGTGAGGAGGTCGATTGGTTTGTCGGCTTTGCTTAACTACAACCTCAAAATTCTTTGACTCTTCTGGTGGATCAAGAATAGTTAACTCGTTGTTCCACCGATTGGTTGTCAAATTCTCTAAGTCATATTTTAGGCAGATTAATTCTTTGGTTTGTTTCTCCTCTCGAATAGCAAAGAGAAAAACGTAACTTTCATTTGGAGCAAGTTCGTATGGGACTGCCCCAACAATACTAATCACTTTGTTTAGTTGGGGTACGGCTTGCCAGACGGTCTGGGCATGAGTTGATTCTCGATTGGCATGATCATAAGTTGACCAATATACTTTTTTCGTTAGCCTGCTAAGGCTGAACATATAGAAGAACGGCTGTTTATCTTCAACGCTTGCGACGCGTGTATCAGCGACACATGTTACCTGCACTGATAAGCTACCCACATCGTTGAAATATTCGGTGTAAGTTTCAGCAAGGTCTAGTGCTCCTTGTGGTGTCAGCCTGCGGTTATTCCTCAGAGATTTCAGTAAGTCTCTAAATGCCGGGGTTTTCTGTCGTCGCAGGCTGGGCAGTAGAACAGTTTCTGGGTAGAGAAGAACTCCTACTGCTGCTTTGAAGGTTTCGTAGGAGCCAATCCACTGCCACTCAATGTCGAGGTTTTCAGTATGGGTTAAAGACAGATTGAGGGTGTCGTCGAGTTGACCGGTGCGGAGGGAGAAGATTAGCTTTTGCAGGGTGGTGAGGGCCTGGGAAATGCGGGTAGTTTTCTGGCAGCTGTCGGTTTGGCAATCGATGAGGAGACGATCTGAGAGATACTTGGCTTTGCTAGAGAGGTCTTCACCTGTTCCAGCTGCGTTTACCAGAGCATCGCGCAAAATAGGCAAGGTGGATGCTTCGCAGCTATCCACGACATCAGCCATGGCAGCGGTGGTGGTCTTTTCTTGGGCGATGCGGGTGCTGAGGGTATCCCGCCAATCACGGCGAGCAGACCAGAGAGCACGGACCTCACGGATGCCGTTGGGTTCGGTGTCGGATAGTTGGAAGTAATCGGGGCTGAGGATGATTTGGCTGTCTTTTTCTTCTGCACGCCACTGGGCGAAGGTGCGGCGTTTTTTAACGCGGACGAGGATAGAGCAAACTTCATCCCATTCATCGGTACTGAGGGTATCTGCCGCTAAAAGTTCATGGGTATGGATCAGGGTTTGCAACTCACCCATGGTGAGATTGAGTTGGGCCAGGCGAGAGGCAAGATTCTCTAAACCCTGATCATGATCTTTAGCTGACTTAATCAAACTTGCTAAAGAGGTGCCCAAGGAATAAGCAATAGCAGCATTAAATTTTGCAACTTTTCCTACTATGGTTAATCGGTGATTGACTGAATCAGCAACGTAAATAACGCCTGCACGGTCAACAGAAATACCTCTAGGACGGTTAAACGATGATTCTTCTGGGCCACATGTAGTGATAGATTCAATCAGTTTATGCGTGGCATCAAATATCAGGATTCGATCATTATAGGTATCGCTAACGTAAATATTGCCCGAATTGTCTACATCCACTCCAGCTGGCAAATTAAATCCTCCATCTCCGTTCCCCTGAATACTCTGTGATGGGTCTCCAGAAGAGTTAAGGATTTGAATTCGGTTGTTGCCTGTGTCAGCAACATAAACATTTCCAGCACTATCTAAAGCGATTCTACTGGGTGAATCAAAAGGCTTGCTAGTCGGCCCAAGGCTGCTCCAAATAATTTTATGTTTGGAGTCAAACTTTTGGACTCGATTGTTTTCCCTATCAGCAACATAGATATTGCCATCACCATCAATAGCTACGTCGGTTGGATTGTTAAAATGATCGTTATCTTCGCCTTTGGCAGACCAGACAACACTAGTTCCACTTGGATCTAGTTTGACAATGCGGTGATTCACGGTGTCGGCGACATATACATTGCCTTGATTATCAGAAGCTAAGCTAGTTGGATTATTAAAGGGTTTATTTGCAGGTCCTTGACTGCTCCAAATAAAAGTTCCCCTGGAATTAAACTTTTGTATTCTATTATTTCTTGTGTCAGCAGCCAGAATATTCCCTTGAAAATCTATGGCTACTCCCATCAAATATTTGAACTGCGAATTTCCTTCACCTTCACATCCCAGCGTCCAGTTGGGTTTTAGTCTTTGAATCCGTTTATTATAAGTGTCTGCAATATAAATTGTTCCTGAACGATCGACTGTCAGAGCGAAAGGATACTCTAATTGGCCTTCTAAATTCCCTTGAACACCCCATTGATAAATGAAATTTCCCTCTGTATTGAATTTCTGTATTCGATGGTTATTGGTATCTGCAACGTAGATATAGTCATCAAAACTTATCCAAATACCTCTAGGCCGATTGAATTGCCCCGCACCGTCAACGGTCTGTGAATTACCCCAAACTGTGAAATTGCCTTCAGTGTCAAGCTTTTGAATACGATGATTCAAAGCATCAGCAATATAGACATTGCCCAAGCTATCGACAGCTATTCCGTGAGGATTCCGAAATTCTCCTACGGCTCCTCCCGGTCTTGGTCCACCCCAAACTTGGGCATTTCCTTCACGATCTATTTTCTGGATGCGATGATTGCCAGTATCTGCGATGTAGAGATCGCCTTGATTATTGATCGCGACCCCAGAAGGAAGATCAAACTGTCCTGGCTCTATTCCGGGCTCTGGGCCTCCCCAAGCAACAAAATTACCAGAGGAATCCAGTTTCTGAATTCGATTATTTTCACGATCCGCGATGAAAATATCACCCTGATCTCCTACGGCAATACCTCTGGGGCTGCGTAGCATCCCTAGTCCAGAGCCTCCATTCCCAAGACTATCCAGCAGTTGCCCAGTTGGATCAAGCTTCAAGATTTGATGGTTGCTGTTGTCAGAAACAAAAATGTTGCCATGCTTATCTATTGCTATTCCATATGACCTAATGGGGGAGAGGAGCTGACCAAATAGCGAGCAGGATTTTTCTTCTTCAAGAATCGTCTGAAGATTTCTTTGCTGTTGACTTAGTTCTAGTTTTCTTCTGTCTAGAAGGACTTTAGGCTGACTATGCGGAGTACAATCTTTAAGGTCATGATCGGTAATAACATCGGGGTCGATTGAAGATTGACGACTCATTTTTCGGAGAGAAGACTGCCACTGTTGTCGTGCCTCCATTGAGGCTCGCCACTTAGTCAATTTGGCCTTAAGCAATCGCCAATATTCAAAGTTTTGTTCTTGCCTATGCCATTGCTCATAAAGAAATTTGACCTTATTGGACTGAGTCAAAATCCTGTAGAGTTCAGCCCATTCACTATCTGTAGGTTTAGTCTCTAGAGAAGACTGTCCATTTTTGAGTTTAATTTCTATCAAACGGTCAAAGTCCTCAAGGGTCATGCACAGAACCTCTGAGATTTCCTGCTTCGTCTGCTCGGTATTCCCTTCAGCCAGTTGCTGATTCAGCCACTCAACATAGGTAGACCATTGCGAATTCCCTTGGGGTGGTTCTCCAAAAGCTTGCCTGAGCATGGCTTCAAAGCCACCATCCTCACGTTCAAACTGTAGGCTTTGATAGGTTTGCTCTAGCTCAGCCCTGCGTACGCGCCAAAAGGCAATGGCTTGATTTCCAATTTCAGGTTCAGGTAAGTCGGTAAGTTTAAGAACATCCGGATCAATTAATTGATGCGTCCTAGTAGGCCAGTCACCTTCTTGTGGCTGGTGTAGAGAAATCCAAAAATGATTGGGTTCTAATTTGATTTGCCTATTTTGCTCTTCTGCCACCCATCTGGTGTAGAGATTTCGCTGTTTCCAAGCCTGCGTCAAGATTGAGTTGACTTCTGACCAGTCTTCCCAGGTTTCGCTATTAATAGGGGTGTCACTGGCTGCTATTTTTGCTTGATACGTTGCTCTAAGCTCCATCAAGCGAATAAACCTTTCAATCGTTAGTCCTATTTGGTCTAATTTAGACTTCGTTAAGTCAAGGTTTTTCCCAATCTTGATTTGTCTAAAGAGAGGCTCTAAATCCTTTATCTGGGAAGATAGTATTTGAGTGATTAAATAATCCAAGCCTCTTTGAGGATTATCAAAGTCCTGACTATTATCTCGCAGCAATTTATCAAGGTCTTCTCGACGATTTACCCAGAGGGAAAAAGCAGGATTACTGAGTTCCGGATTGCGAAAATCATCTGGACCGATCAAGTCAGGATCAATGATGGGCAATACTCCTCGACTGTAGGGATCGCTGGACCAGTCTTGTTGTTGCCACAGGGTACGGAGGTATTCTAGTCTCCAAACTAAGAAATTAGGGATGAGTGATATTTCTGCAGAACCATTACGACATTTTTCGACGCTGATTTTGAGTATTCCAGAAATACCACTATTTGATTCCTCAGATATTTGGATTCGATAATGTTTTGTGCCCTCATCAACGATCCTTGATATCTCTCCTGAAGCCACCTTATGCTCTTTAGCTTCGTCGCTGAAAATCTGAGCAATGACCTTCATCGAAGTTTTATGGATAAAAATATAAATATTTCCATGCTGATCAGTGTTCTTTTTCCAGACAGCATTAGAAAACTTCCAACTTGCAATTTGATCAGCGCTATCTATTAACTTGAATCCTCGAGAAAGAGGATCTCTAGTTGAATCTTGCAATCCAAATAACTTCTCAAGGATTTGCTCATTAATCGTGCTAGGAGTCAGATAGAGCTCACTCAAATGAACGGGACAGATGCCAAGCTTGTCAGCAAGAGACTTTCGTCCTTCTTCAGTGGCTAGCTTGACAAGGCGAAGGTCGTCATAGGACGTTCCGAATTGATTCAAGAGGACTTTATAGGCATCAAATAAATAAGCTTTTTCTTGTCTTTCAAACTCATTCAACTGTTCTTCAGGAACCAAACCACCGTCTATGAGATCTGCCAGATAACTCCTCAAGACTTCAACACAAATTCTGACCTGGCGAACTTTCCCGTCAACCTCATCAACTGACATCTCATCAAAGGGTTGGCGAAAGCTTAATTTTAGGCCGTCTATCGGGTTGGCAGGAAGATTTGACCCGGTAAACTCCACATGCGCCTTGGTATATTCCAGCAGGCAGGCGAGGTAGGCGAGGGGGCTGACGGCGGTGGCGCGTTCATCGTATTCAGGTTCGTCAGAGAATAAAGCGACACGGTCACCCTGCACCAGGGGAGCCAGGGCGCGATGGTTCGCTTCAGCGACGCGGGCTTCGGTGACCACATTGGCCAGGTAAGCGCTCACTGCTACAGACTTGGCCTGAATCATCTCTGCGTTTTTGGCCTCAATGCCAGCGGCCTGGGCCTGTTTCATGAACTGGTGCTTGGGCAGGCGGCCAATCTCCGCGGTGCTGTGGAGCCCCGCGTCGATTAGCTGGTCATTCACCTGCAGGTCATCGGAAATCAGGTTAAAGTCGGCATGGGCCTCAATGCGCTGCGCCACCTGCTGCTCCTCGGGCAACAGCTCCGCCAGGTCAGGAATGCCCCCGTAACGACGCACCTGATCCAGGGATTCAATGCCCTGCTCTTTGAGCTTGTCGAGAAAGCCCTCAGGGAGTTCACCATCCCCGAGATGGTGCTCAGTTGCCAGCGTTTTGATGAGGAGTTGCTGATTAGCCATGGTTCTCGTCCTTGTAGAGGTATTCAGTTGTCGCAGCAGATGGGAAATCGAAGCGGTGGGTTGAGTGTGATGGGGAGCTGGCCTGGGGTGAAAACGCTGAAGTCAGCTCCCCTGGGTGTTAAGCAACCGGCGTGGGTTGGGGATGCAACAGCTCATCGATAATGGCCTGCACCTTGGGGTTGGAGTGAGTCGGTACCGAACAGAAGCGACTGTTAAGTAAGCCGGTGGCAATGGTTTTCGCCTCAGCTTTGATGGCGGGCGGATCGAACTTGCCGTACTTGTAGACCCACATGGTGTAGAGGGCGGCCCAGGCGTGACCGCTGCCGTTTTCTAACTGAGGATCCATGTTGCTGGCCCCGTTGCAACTGGTGTGGCCCGGATCGCTGGGTTCACTGTGGCGGCCTTCGTGAACCAGCAGATATAGAGGACTCACGTAGGGATACAGGGTCGGATTGGCAAAGGGTTGTTTGCAGGCGTTAGGATTGCTGGGGGCGCCGCTGGCGCGACCATCCCAGACGCTGAAATTTCGATTCAAGGAAACCTGGGCGCCGCCGCCCGTGTTGTTGCGACAATCCAGTCGCAGGTTGAGGGTGTGGATGTAGGTTTTGACGTGGTCGTAGATGGTTTTGCCGCTGGTAAACGGTAAGGGTTCGGAAAAGGCCTGGTGGCGCAGAACGTCGAGCTTAGCGTAGGCGACCAGTTTGGAAGGATCCGTGGAGGTCTGGTTGAAGATCGCGGGATAGGTGCTCCACTGCTCGTCGGCGCCTGTGCCATTGACCCACTGGAAGGTGAAATCTTGCTCCAGACGGGCGATTTCTGCTGTAGCGGGTTCCGCCTGGTAGAACTGGCCCAGGTCAGCAAACAGGCGCACGGGAGTCGTAACGGCATTCCCGTAACCGGCGACGGTGAGAGTATGGGCGCCCACCGAAAGCTGAGTCACGGTCACGTTAGAGCCATGACCGAGGGTGCCATCTCGGTCAGAGGTCCAGAGCAGGTTGCTGCCATCGACCGGAGCATCACTGGTGACCAAGGCCAGCAGTTGAACCGGCTCACCCTGCACGAACCGCTCTTGCACCAGTGGACGCTGTAGCCAGACCTGCGTACCCTGGTTGGCAAACACATACAGCTGAGACCCGAGAGAAGCCAGCTGAAATCCTGCCACGGCTTGACTATAGCTGCCCCAACCATTGACATAGTTAAGTGCATCGCTGACCGAGGTGGCCCTATGACAAGACCAGTTATCAATCGGCTCACCTTGGGTGGCCCGCTGATAGAAGAGATAAATCTCCAGCCAATTACCCGTATCCAAAGCAGCAACGCGAGCCGTGGTCACCGGATGCTCATAGGCTCCCTGGCCATTGAGAAAATCCAGCGCATCGGCAACATCTGCCGCATTCGACGGCGTTGCCTTCTTCCAACCCCAACTGCCAACCGTTTCTCCCGCAGTTGGTCGCTGATAGAACACGTAAAACTCGCGATGGTTGCCCTTCCAAAATGCCGCAATCTGGGCATCTTTAACGGGGTGCTCGTAGGCTCCCAAGCCATTCAAGAAGTTGTGGACATCATCCGCATCCGTCGCCAACTTCCAACCCCAGCCACCTCCACTGCCTGAACCTAGTCTCCACCGATAAAAGACCCGAAACTCAGGCTGACTGCCTCGCCAGGTGGCACTAACGCGAAACGCACCCACTGAAATTCGGAAGGGAGCACTGCCGTTGATAAAGCGAAGGACATCACTGGGGTTGTTAAATTGCCTACACCACCAGCGATTTAACAGCCCTCGTAATGGGGACAGGATAACGGCAGGAATTTCTAAGATGTTGTTTGTAATTTGTTTAATATTCATCATCTTTCCTCCTTGTTGCCCTCGAAGATAAGGGCTTATGTAGCGATAAGCCTCTAGGCCTGTTTCACAAACTGGTGCTTGGTCAGGCGGCCAATTTCTGCGGTGCTGTGGAGCCCGGCGTCGATCAGCTGGTCATTGACCTGCAGATAATCGGAAATCAGATGGAAATCTGCATGGGCTTCAATGCGCTCAGCTAACCTGCTGCTCTTCTGGCGATAGCTCCGCCAGGTCCGGGATGCCCCCCTGACGACGCACTTGTTCCAGAGATTCGATGTCATTTGCTTTGAGCTTGTCGAGCAAGTCCTGAGGGAGATCACTATTGCCGAGATGATGCTGAGAAAACAGTTTTTTGATAGAGAGTTGTCGGTCAATCATATTCTCATTCTCACAGAAGCATGAAGTTACAAAAAAGAGGATATCTTTGAGGAGGTGATCGCGAAAACGTTCATTTTTTATATGAAAAGCATTTCAATTTAGTATGATGTGAAAAAGTACTTAATTTTGACGTCTTGGTCTCGTTGGGCTTTTTAGTGGCAAGCTTTTGTTGTAACCTTCTTGCGCTCCCATAATCCCCCATTGCGTGACAAGTAAAGAGGGTGGAGAAACTGGACGATTCTCATTTACAGCACCCCATTTCCCCTTAGAGAATCTCCAAGAGTTAAGTTTGGCTATGTCATATGCATTCAAACCAGCCAGGAAAAATTGGTAGGAGAACCAATTTTTCCTAGAAGCCTCTTCAGCAGCCACAAAGTAATGCTCAGCAGCAACCAAGGCCAATAAATCCCCACCAGCTAAAATAGCTTGACCTTGAATAGGTATCTGTTTGGCATTTCGAATGTTTCGCAGCCAACTTGTAGCTTTAGTATAAAGCTCATAATGACTCTTTGGATTTCCGCTCCATGCATGTTCCAATGCTTTTGAAATCCATCGATATGTTCGTAGATTTGTTTGTTCTCTCGACTCTAGTTTTATCCACTCAATCCCATAAACTGTTACTTCTTGATAAGTTAACTTGAAAACTGTATTTGGCGAATCCATCACTGAATTCAGAATTTCAACGAAAGAAACACCCGTTGAAAAAGACCCCATTGGTAAAATTGGTACAAGAAAGGGGTTGTCTTCATTAAGGATGTCGATCAAGTTCTCGAATCCAGTTTCCCGATTAAAGCTTTTTTGTTTCGAGGAATCCGCAGGCTTATTACACTTTCCGTTATATAAAAACATTAATTTATCAATTTCATTAGATTGAGATGACTGAGTAATATCAGGCATGCAAGACCCATTATTTGCCTCCTCAATAGTTAATTGAGTTTCAAAATCTTTTATTTTTGTGCCATTCGGATCAATGTATTTAGTAGGTGAATCTTCTACAAAGATGTAAAGGTTTAATACTCCTGTAACACCAATTGGATCTTTGGTTGTCCACCTCATCAACCACGGCGCATAATACCTCGCCCCGTGATAATACAACCCACTTTCCTCATCCCGTTCCTTCCCTGTAAACCGATACCGCTTCCACTTAAAGCTGCCAAAACTCGTCTCCCCAAACGGCAAAAACTCCTCCCGATTAATCAACGCCCCATCACCATCTATCACCACCGCACTACTGCCCAAATGGTCCCCCAGGTGATACTGCACCGCCGGACTTTGATCCACCGTTTCCAACGGTTCCCCCACCCGCACCAACGCAATCCGCTGCTGGTCATCCATCACATGCAGCGTTGAATTCTCTCTTCTGAGTTCTCTCCCCTCCTGCACATAACGATGCTCAAACACCCCATCGATATACACCGTCACCTCAGTGCGGTTCCGCCCCTTCCGCACCAGCTTCTTCACCCGCTGCCCCCCGGCATCGTACAAATACTGGGCCACTACCGACGCCTGGCTTGACCCTGGAGCCTGCTCCCGAAACGTCCGCAGCTGGTCACTGTGGTCCCACCCAAACCACCGCGATAAATTCTCCCGTATCACATTGCCATTGTCATCAAACCAATGGGTTTGCCCCACATGGGGAGGTGTCGGTCCCCGGTCCACCACATGGGTCAGCTGATTCCCCAGGGGTTCAGGCCAGTGTTGACTGGTAAGATTCCATTGCTCTAAGTGGTCACGCCAGGCCGTATCCCACGCCTCTGGCGTTAGCTCGCCCATGCCAAACTGCCGTTTCCAGGCTCCCTGGTCGGTCCAGTGGTTCAGCTCCAGCATATTCCCCGCCGGGTCGTAGGTGTAGGTCTCCGTGTACAGGGTGGTCAGGTCCGGGGCATTGCGCGGGGTCCGGTTCGGCGGCGACCCCGGAAAAGCCGTCCCACAGTCCGCCGCCGCCTGCCAATTCGGCACCCCATCGGCCCAGGGTCGGGGCTGGGGCATCTGTTTGCACTCTCGTCCCGTGGCTGAAATTAACCGATAGAGCGGATCATAAGCAAAGGAGCGGTCCAGGGCATCCCGTCCCCGAGTCTCATTGGCCACCCCACTCCCCGGCGTCCGGTCCCGCAGGGTGACAATATTGCCCATCAGGTCATAGGCGTAACCCAAGTCCTGAATCGGCGCCTCCTGGTGGTGGTAGATCAGCGGGGCATCCCCCGGATGGCTAAAGGCATCCGTCTCCAGCCGCACCAGCCGGAACGTCTGCGGGTCATAGGCATAGCGGGTTATCACATTATTGCCATAGGCAATCAACACCCGCTGCCCCTTGGCGTTGTAGGCAATCCGCTCCACATAGGTCTCTCTGAGGGGTTGCCCATCCACCTCCACCCAGTCGCCATTACGATCTAATCGCTGCCAGGCCACCTGTTCCATTGCCCCCGCCCGGTTATACTGCGGGATCAACACTTTCCGCTGGTGATCCACATCCTCGGGATACCGCATCTGCTTCACCCGATTCAGGGCATCGTAGCTAGCCGAGGTACGGTAGTCCTGATCATCCAGCAGGCGACGGGCCGCATCCGGCAGCGCCCAATTCACCCGGAAGATCATGTTCGACGAGGGACCCCCAGCTAGCAGCACCTGATCCCGAATCACCTGGCGCACCTTCTCCAGGCCATTGCCCTTAAAGTCGTAACTCTCAAACGTCAGCCGTCCGGCTTCGTCGCAGTGCTGGTAGAGCTGCCCCAGCCGATTTTGTTCGCGGTTGGCAGTTCGCTTCTCTGGCTCTTGCTCGGGATCACCACCATCGCCATAAACTAATTGCTCCCGCAGGGTCAGCCGCTCTCGGGCCTTGTCTCTGGCCCACAGATGGGTGGGGCGATGCAAGGCATCGTAGACCTGCAAAATCAGCGCTCCCTTACTGTCTCGCCGTTCCACCTCATTGCCCACGGCATCAAACACCACCCGCCGCACCCCGGCATCAATGCTGTCAATGCGCAGCACCTGCGCCCCCGAGTCCTCCTCATCCCCCTTCGGCGTCAGGTCATAGACATAGCGAAACGCCTCTCGACCCAGGGCATCGGTCACCGTTAGCAGATTGCCGCGAATGTCGTAGGTAGAGCGGGTACGATACCAGTCCGTTTCCGGATTGGGGCCATTGCGTTCCACCGTTTCCACCGTGCGCCCCAGGGCATCCACCACCGCACTCGATGGGGTATTCCAGTGATGCTTGTAAGCTGTTGACGAATCTTTGTGGGTGCGCCCGCCATTGTCATTAGCATCGTAGGTATACGCTTCCCACGGGGTAGGGCGGAAGCGGTCGGGCTGGCTGAGACTTTCGGGAATGCCATAAATCACCCGCTGCTCCGAGCCATCGGGGTTCACCGTGCGAATCACCTGCCCCCGTGGGTCGTAGAACATGGTGACCTTCTGCCCCTGCTCATCTTCATTTGGTTGGGCATAGGCCCATCCCTTAGAGAAGAAGGGCTCGTATTTTTCCACCACCTGGCCCTTGTTGTCATAAATCTGCCAGCCACTCACCACCACATTGGGGTTGGTGGGGTCCTGATTCTGGATACCGATGACATTACCACCTGGTCCCTTGGCCTGGTCTGCAGGCAGCACCGCATCGCCCCCGCCAAACTTCGCATCGCCAAACCGCACCGTTTCCCCCTGGGTGCGGGTTTGCACCAGCCGCCCAAAGCCATCGGAATATTCCCGCGACTCAATGGTTTCATCCCGTTGCGGTAGCTCTATATCGGTTTCCGTATCGTGGTGCAGCTGACGAATCGTGCGCACGTAGATGGGCCGTCGCTGGCCAGGCGGGCTGTGATCAAAGGCAAAGAAGTCATAGTCCAGACGGGTACTGGGGCGGGTCTGGTCCCCTTCGATGGGTCGTTTGCCCTTCACCCAGGTTTCCGTCAGCAACCCTAGGGGGGAGAAGCGAAACTCGCTGCGGTTGCCGTTGGGGTCCGTCACGGCGGTGGGCTGCAGTACCCGATAGTCGTACTCGGCAGTGGTGGTCAGGCTAACGGGGTCGGTGACGGTCACCGGCAGCAGCTGATAGGCATCGAAATCAACGGTGGTTGCATGTCCCAGAGGATCGTGCATGGCCATGACCAAGCCTCGGGGCACGACATCAGGATTATCAGGATCGTCATCGTCATCGTCATTTTCATCGGGGGCGTCCTGAAAGTCGTATCGCCGCCGAGTGGTGGCCACAAAATATTTCGTTTCGATAGCGGAACCGTCTTCAGGAACCCCAAATCCCAGGGGGGTCAGCATTAACCCCGGTCGAGTTGGGTCTGTGGTGTTCTCTATCGGCAATGCGTCCCGGAAGGCGGTTGGATAGTCCGCTTCTGGCCAAGAGGGTATTCCATCGGGAGCGAAATAGGGCGGTCGTTCATCGCCATAGGCTTCCTGCAGAATCGAGTCGTTCAGCACCAGCAGTTGCGATCGCACCAGCGCCCCATAGTCTCCCAGCACTCCTAGCGGTAGGCCAGTAAAGGCGGTTCCATCGTAAAAGCTCTGGGCCTGGCCGATGAGTTCCCGAGGCACCTGCCCGTCCCGCACCGCCCGGACTAACTGCGCGACGGTCATCGCTGTCCGGGGTTTCAGCTCATAGCTGCTGGCCTGGGCCACCCGATCTACCAGGTAAACATCTGAATCATCCCGCTGAGCAAAAACAGTTTCCGCCACAGTCGCCAGGTACTGGTCACTGGTACCCGTCCACCCTCGGGGGCAGGCAATCTGAATCTGACGGCGGGGCTGGCCATAGGCGTCATAGTCTTCCGTGAAGCCAAACTGGGTCATGGGCTCCTCGCCCCGTTCCCACTGGGTGGTGCGCTGGGCCAAAGTATGGGGGAAGAACACTCGCTGTTGCCAGGGCTGCCAGTCCTTTGGATCGTCGGGTAATGTCTCGCCTACCGGCAGCGTCGCCACACCCGCTAAAGATTCCGTCACCGTATAGGGACGTTCCTGCCGTGGCGTACCATCCAGGGCATACAGCTCCGTGCGCAAAATCCGCCCCCGCAGGGTCCGCAAGGCATCCCGCTTGGCCCGTCGGGGCAGGGTCTTGGGCAAAGCGTCTAGCTTAGGCAGGCATTCCAGCAGTGACCCATCTCCCGTCCAATACTCATCGCTGTAGTCCGTTTCGTCCCACTCGCCAAACTCATCCCCCACCGGTCCCTGATGGAACCAGGTTTTAGTCAATGTCGGCGGCGAAAACTGCTGCCGGTTAACTTTGACAAAGTCGGCGTCTTTGCCGTGCAGTCCAGACTGGTCATAGTCCTCAAAAGTTTCCGTATCCAACTGCTCCACCCGGCCAAAGCCCCGGAACTCTCGCTCCGCCCCGTCCCAATAGCCGTGGTGATAGCGGTATTCCGTCGTCAGCTTCCCTTTCGAGATCTCGTCAATCACCTCCACCTTCGCCACTACCAGCACCGGGAACGGCAACGGCGTCTTCCAAGGCTGCCGCTGTTGGTCATCTTCCAAATAAAACTTTGTCGAGGGCTGGTACTCTACCTTGGTTACTGCCCCCATGTGGTTATCCATCTGATGCAGCAGATAGGGCTTCACCCCACCGGTAAAGTCCAGAAAATAGAGATGATGACGGGATAAGCTACTGGCATCCGCACTCCACAGCACCCCGCTAATACCCGTACCCAGCAGATCCACCAGCCGCACTGCATCCATATCCGTCACCGACGGCGTGCCCTTAATGGCGATCGGGTCGCTCCAGCCATTTCCACTCTGGTTAATCCAGAGAATCACCTGGTTGTCATCCACATACACCAGATCCGCCAACCCGTCTCCATCCACATCGCCAATCAGAATCCGGCGCGGGTCATAGCCATAGCGGAAGCGGGGACTATTGCGCATCGACACCCGCTTCCCCCAATTGCCATAGCCCAGGTTGGGCCAGTACTCAACATTGCCGTCATACACCAGCACAATATCCTGCAGGCCATCCCCAGACAGATCGCCCCACTTCACCCGTGGGTCGGAAAAATTGATATTGGGGAAGTCCTTGATATCTCGCCGTTCCACCCAGCGGGTTTCCTTCCAACCCTCTTGCGGATCATTAAAGAAACACTCCAACCGACTGCCCGATCGAATCGCATCCGTCACCCCATCCCCGGTCAGGTCCACCAACTGCGCCTCGGGACTCTCCAGGTCAAAACTGCGAGCCGCCCGATAGGGCTGGAAAGACTTGCGGTCCCACAATCCCCCAAACTTGAGGGGAAAATACCCCGACAACCCCGGCTGCGTCACCAGCAGGTCGATCCGACCATCCCCATTCGCATCAATCAACTGCACTCCCTGATCCGCCAGTTGCAATCCGGCGGGAGCGTCCCGCATCGGGCGCGGCAGGTCAAACTGGCCATTGCCCAGATTGCGCCAGTAACGCACCGCGCCATTCATCTCCAGGATGTCCGGTAAGCCATTGCCAAACAGGTCAGCCAACTCCAGTTCGGGGTTGCCGAGGGAGCGAGCCGGTAAGTCACGCCCCGTAATCGGCATGAAATCTCGCCCCTCCGGTTCAAATCGGGTGTAGTCAAACTCCAGAGGCGGCAGGTCTTCGGTGGTGTCCCCATCGTGGCTGGAGACCTTAACCTGACTCAGCAGCGATGCGCCATTCAGCGGCGGCAAAGTGTCCAGGTTCGCCAGGTCCTCTCGCTGATCCAGATAAATAAACTGATAGGTGCGCGTTAACCGCTCTTGATCGGCATGGGTGCGTATTTCAATGCGCTGACATCGCCTGCGGGTGCGAAGCTCAAATCCCGACCGATACTCCGAGAAGGGATCGGGCCGGTCTGAATACTCAAAGGTGACCGAGGCCAGAAACTGGGGATGGGCGCGATCTCCATAATCGGCATAGCGAATCCGCTTCAGATACAGTTGGTCCCAATGGTGGGGGCCATCTTCTCCGGTATCTCGCTCATAATCGTATACAATCACATTGCCAAAAAGATCTTCAGTCTTGGTCAGCGACCAGCTAAAGATGTTGCTACGGTCAGTGGGATTGGCAATAACTGCCGGGTCTCGCCAGGTTTTATCCGCTTCAGCCGGTAGCTCTGGTGTGCCGTAGTAGCTGACTAAGCCATCCTTACTGCGTGCCTCCCAGTAATCCTGCACACAGCCATCTGGGAGACGAATAACCTGATGATGCTGAATGCGAGCAAATAAGCCCTCGGTGCGGGGGCGATAGGTAATGGATAGACGACGTTCCGTATCGGTCCCGGAGCGTTCTTCCGCCACGGGAACCAGGTCCTCCGCCCCCGACAGGATAAACACATCCCGCTCATCGTCATAGCGGGGAATGCCTTTTGAGGTCTTGCGACTAACACCGGGAATACTCAGCCCCCAGCCCAGTCCAAACGGCCCATTGCCGTTGCCAGTGCTGTAGACCAAATTCAGTTCCGGTTGAAAGCCATTGCGTCCTGGCGGTAGCGCAATGGGGACGGTAAAGTTACCCGTGCCAGTGAACAAATCGGGGGAAAAGGTTTCACCAATGCCGTGAAGAGCGCCTCCTCCCTTGGGCAGCGAAATTACCTGACTGGATGTGCCTGACTTGTTGCTCATCGGCATCCCTCACTTTGAAGCCAACATCCCCTACCGCGCCTATTCGTTAACCAACAGGCGCGCTCCAATAGGCCATGCAAATCCACCGCAGGTTCTGATCTAATGAGGCTGCAAAACCTGCTCAACAATACCCTACCCTGCTGATAACGGCAGGGTGCATTACTTAGATGAATTAAGATGGCTATATTTAGAGGCTAAAAAAGAAATTTGAGGAGTTTGTGAGGATTAACGAACATTTTTATACCTAGTCGGCATCCCCCTTGTTGGCAAGGCTTATCCTCGACGCACTTCCATATTTAAGTTTGTTTACAACCTGAAAAAAACAGTGAGAAGCTTGGCTGGAGAACTTTTCGGGCTGACTTCCTAGAATCTCTATATAGTCTCTGTAAATAACTTTCAAGAAGCGTGCAGAACAGTCAAGAAAATAATCGCCTCCATAGTTGATAGAGTTAAGGTTAAATCGAGAGTTTATCCACGGTATTTCTACTTATCCCAAGTCCAGATCTAACCCAAACCTAAACCTGGAGCTTTCTCCTCAAGCAAAACTCCTCTTCTGGAAAGGGATCCAAGGTTATTTCAATCAGCTAAGAGTCCGCTTCATGTGAAGCCTCTCCAAAGGAGGGGAATATGGCAGAGCAAGGCGCTGCCAACCTTCAGGGTGTCGACAAACAAGAGTCGAGCATTATTCACCCCCGCCGCTGTCGGCCTTTCCATGGTCGGCGGCGCGATTCGCTGCATTGGTGAAAAGTGCTCGGTCAACCTGGAATCATAAATCAAGGAGACCCATTATGGAACTACACATCTATTACCAACCCGCCCAACCCCGCGACAACGTCTTCATCCACGCCTGGGAATCCGCCGGTAAAGTCTGGGACTTCCCCGGCGAAAAAGACGCCGACGGTAACTTTCACTTTCGAGTCCCCGGCGTCAACCTACCTGACCTGCGCGACTTTACCTTCAAATACCGGGATCATTTCCCCGACGGGCATTGGGAATCCAACGACTACGAGCGTCAACTCCCCACCACCGACAGACAGGAAGTCTGGACCTTCGACTACACCCCCCGCTGTCTCACCCACGCTCCTGACGCCGTCGTCGATTTCAACCAAATCACCGTTCACGTCATCAGCCTGGCCAAATACGCCAACGGCAAACTCTTCATCTGGCAGCCCCACACTGAGAACCAGATCACCCTCTCCCCAGACAGTCGCAACGAAACTAGCAACACTTCCACCTTCATCGTTCCCCTGCAAGACTGGATGCGCCAGGGCTTTCACTTCAAGCTAAAAAACGCTGATGGCGGCTATGAAAGCGATCGCGCCAATCGTGTTTGGCGACCTAGCGATGGGGCCGAAGTTTGGCTCAAAGCCGGGCAATTCGATCTGCGCCCCTACCCCATTGAACTCGTAACCGAAACGTTAGACCTGCTCTATCCCGCAACCTTAGATAGCCCTCCCCCCTTGAACCTGCAGGACACCTCCGATGACTATGCAGACGCCTTCCCGGCCATCGAGTCGTCAGACTCCGCTGATCCCCTCTTCCGCCAGGCTCGTTATGCCTTCCCGGTGTATCGGGGAGCCACCTACAGCCTCGACTTCAGCCCGCCAAACACACGGGGAGATCCGACTCGACTGTTTCGACTGCGGCTAGAAGATGAAATCGGCGCCACCAAAGCCCTCTATGGCCACTGGCCCTGGGTCGCCACCTTGCCTAGCCGGACCGCCCAGGTCAAACTGGTGATCCACCCCAATCCCAGCAGCCGCTTCGGTCCCCAAATTCCGCTACAGGTCGGTGTAGGTCAAGCCTCTGCCCATCAAGATCTAACCGCCCAACGGCAGACCGATGGCATCTGGCAAGCCGAGGCGCAAGTCTTTCCCGAATTGCCCCAATATATTGAACTCCTCCCCGCCGATGGGCTAGAAGAGCGGTGGTTGGGCAACCCCCTCACCAGCCATCGCCGCGAATTTACCCCGCCTCCTTGCGGTCCCACCGTGTACCACACCCTCGATGGCATTCGGGGCGCAGCCCTCGAACCACCGACCTTCCAAGATCCTACTCCTGACCAGCGGCGACAGCTGATGGCCGCCGCCTTCAGCCCAGCGATCGCCGACGCCAACATTTTCGACGACCCGGAAATGCCCCATGGCTGCGTTAAATACAATAGCCAGGCCTGGTTCACCCTATGCGCCCCCCATGCCGCCAACGCCAAGCTCCTGCTCCTGGATCCTTCCAGCCCGGATGAGTGTCCCCGGCAGGTACAGGAGCATTCCATGACCTTAACCACCGACCTGCGCTACTGGTGGTGCGCGATCCCAACAACCGAAGCTCCCCATGGCGCCTACTACCGCTTCCAGCTCAATAACCGCCAGGAGGTCCTTGATCCCGCTTCCCGCTGGGCGCATGATGGAGCAAGCCTCTATACCCAACCAAATGAAAATCTCAAGGGCTCCTGGTCCCGCGTCTTAGACCTGGAGAGCGTCCACAACCAGTTCCAGGGCTCTAGCTGGAAGACCCTCGGTTGGGACGCCCTACTAATCTACGAGATGCACGCCAAACGCTTTACTCAGCGTAATCCTGGCGATCTCTCCATCTTTGACCAACTCATCTATGAACTTAAGCCAGAGGGGTACCTCCAGCGGTTAGGAGTCACCGCCCTGGAACTGCTGCCTCTGCACGAATTCCCCAAAGACAACTCCTGGGGTTACAACCCCAGCCTCTTCTTTGCGATCGAATCCTCCTACGGCGATCCCAAAGACTTCGCTCGCTTTGTTCGCGCCAGTCACAACACCGGAAAAGCCGTTTTTCTAGATCTGGTCTACAACCACTTCGTAGACTCTCCCCTCCAAGCGGTTGCTCGAGATCTCTACACCGATGGTGAAACCGAATGGGGGGACATGGTCAACTACGATCATCCCATCGTCAAAGAATTCTTCCGTCAGGCCTTGGTTTACCAGTGGTTTGTCTATCGTCTAGATGGCTTTCGTTTCGACTGCACCAAAGCCATTGTGGATGGTCACAAAGGACACGGAGGCGTCATCAAGAAAAGAGACGGACAATGGCAAACCGGTAGCGGCAGCGGATGGGAATTCCTGCGCGACCTACGAATTGCCGTGCGCAAGGCTGCTACCGCTATCGATCAACCCTGGCCCTACCTTGTCGGTGAAAATGATCCGAACAACTGGGGCATGACCGATCATAATGGCGTGCTGGATGGTCAGTGGCACTTTGCCCACCATTATCCCCTCGCTGAAGCCGCCAAAAATAGAGAGGATAAAGTATCCGCCATTCGGGATCAAATGAACTGGCCCCACAGTCATTTCCGTCCTTATTATGAAGTTGTTCGCTACGCAGAAAGCCACGACAGTGTCAGCGACCAAGAGGATTGGAAGCAGCGGATCGTCAAGCGAGAATCCTACGGGAATGGTCGCCGCATGGCCAAAGCCATCGGAGCCGCCGCCATCCTAGCCAAAGGCATTCCCATGCTATTCATGGGCGAAGAAGCGGGTGAACATCAGCCCTTCCATTTCGGATTGGAAAGCTATCTTCGCCTGGATGAATACGAAAAGCCAGATAGCGAAATGCATCACATTTACATCTGGTTCCAACACATAATGGGACTGCGTAACAACCCTGACAATGGCTTCCGAGGGGATGACAATCAATCTGTCAAAACCGGGCGCAAGACCCTCGCCTTCACCCGAGGCTGGAGACGGTTCTTCGTCATCTGCACCTTTGGAACCTCTGATACCCGACAAAATGCTGGCTGGCTGGGGTTACCGCCTTCAACGCCCTACAAGGAAGTCTTCAATTCCTCCTGGCCCGCCTATCAGGTTAATGGTGAATCTGAGAAATCCAATGGCGGTTATGACGCCTGGATTTATGCAGATCATGTCATCAAACTCCCCAGAATAGGGGCTGTGGTGCTAGAACGACGATAATGTCAGGATGATTGTGAGCGTGTAATTTAAGCCGGAGAAGTCCGGTGGGCAAGGAATACAGAAGTCGGAGTACAAAAGTCCGTAAGGAACTGAATTCTGACTTCTGACTCCTGCATTCCGCCTCAGAGTTCATTTCCCACTGTACGTGGATAGCTTTATTATGCAGCTTTATTTCGTTCGCCACGGTGAAAGCGAAGCCAACCGCTTACACGTCATCTCCAATCGTGACGATCGCTATGGGTTAACATTTATCTTGACCCTTTGACCGAGCATCATTCAAGCTCTAGCTGCCTTCCCCGTTGGTGCTGTCGTTGTCGGGTTAGTTTCTCCTCCTGCTGACAAGCTTGCCTCGCCGTTTGATTCACATAAACTCGACTCTTTTCCTTACCTTGCGCCTGCACCATCCACTTCACATAGGGACTCCCCGCCGCCAGCATCAACGCCACATCCTTGAAGGATTGTCCATCCTCAAACGCCCTGCGACACACCCGATAATCCAATCTGACCGGGGTATCCGCCTCAACACCTTGGCTGTAACGCGCCCACATTTGCTGGTAACGCTGTCTGGGGCTCAACTGGGTTGGCTCTTGAGAGTCAGGAGTCGGAAGTTGCGAATCAAGAGTGGGGGATTGGGAATCAGCTTCCCTGAGGTTGATCCACTGCGCTTTCCTCTCATCATGATTAGTTGACAGTGGGTGTTCCCCTTTCGTTGCCTCACCTGGAATATCTCCTAATGCTCTCAATTGTTCGGGGGATTGTCCTGAATTAGGCTTTCCAACTGAGACAAGTTGTCCAACTTTCTCTCCAATCGTTCGATTGAGTCGATCAACCGCTGCTGTAAGCTCAGCTCGGTTTTTAGCCGACTGTTCCAGCTGCTCAAGGCTGAGATTAACTGCCGTAGCTGCATCTGCAAGGTCTCCCGCGCATCGGAGGAGGTCTCGCTGCTCACGATAGCCTGCAATTGCACCAGCAAGCGGCTCAAGAAGGGGCTCAAGCGCTGCGGCAAGTTCTTCAAATCCTTGCTCAAATCCTGCACGTCCTGCTCCAAGTGGATTAATCGTTCGGTGTTCGTCTGGATTTCCGCTCTCAACGGCTGCAAGCTGTTCAGCAATGCGCTTGCCAATGCGCTCTCCAAATGCTCGGTAGTCAATGTTGGAGACAGGATTGGGGTTTTGGGGCGGCTGTTCATACTCACTTACCTGTTCAAATAACGGTGCATAGTCACTCACGTTCTCCTTCGCTCTCGACACTTGGGTGAGTCGCGTCAATTCCTCTCGACTCGCTGTGTATAGCATCAACTCATGCTTCGCCCGAGAGATGGCGACATAAAACGCTTCTCGGTGGGTTGTTTCCCCCAGCAGAGCCAAGACGCGATTTGCTGTTTTTCCCTGACTGCTATAGGTGGTGCTGCCCCAGGCGTAGTCCACATACTGATTCCCACTGAGACTCATGCGAACGGTCTTACCTTCAGCATTGAGTATCTCAGCTTTGCCATCCGCCTCAATCTGCTTCACCACAAAGGTCTGACCATTACGAACACCTGTCTTGGGGTTATTCCGTGTCCACCGCAACTTATCGCCTACCGCTATGGGGATCGCCTGGGTCGCGTAGACAGTCTTCCGAGGACATAGCGCCGGATCCACTGACATCACCGATCCGCTCGGCGTTTCTAACGCCAGTTGGTGAGAATCCTTGTCCACGGTCAGAACTGTATATTGTTCTCCCCTCGACAGTCCTTGCTTCCGGTAATCTTGAATAGGTACGAGCACATCCCCTGGCGCGTAGGCTGCCACATAGCTGGCCTGGGCAGTGGTCAAATCTTTCCGGCGCAGTCCTTTCAGCGTGAAACTGTCAGCGCCCAATGCTCCTTCCGCTTGTAATCCGGCTCGGATTCTTTGGGTTAAATCCAAACGCTCCTGATTTGTCCCAGTCAGCACCAGTGTTTTCTCTCGTTCTTCAGTGGGCAAGGTCAGATAATCCTGAGCAACTTGCTTGGAGCGTTCCTCCGCCTCAGCCAATTCCTTCAGACAATCCGCCTGCTCCAAAAGTTGAATGCCTTCTGCGATTTGCCCTTGAGCAACCTTTTCAACAGCAGACCTGAGCACTTGACTCTGCTGCCGTCGATGGATTTCCAGATAGGCCGTAGTAATTCCACCTGCCTGTAAACTCTTGAAAGGATTTCCGGCCTCAACCGCTGAAAGTTGCCGGGTGTCACCCACCAGCAGCACTCGCGCTTGTTCCAGACTGGCTCGTCTCAATAGAGCATGAGCGTCCTTCATACTCAGCAACCCTGCTTCATCGATAATCCAGAGGGTAGATTGCTGGAGTTGTTTAGGAGCCCGAGAAACCAATAGCCCTGCAACCGTTTCTGTTTCGATACCCAACGCCTCACCTAACCCATGAGCGGCTTCCGCACTGGGGGCAAATCCTCTAACTGCATAGCCTTGATCCTGGGCTAATTCTTTCAAAGTGTTCAGAGCATAGGTTTTTCCGGCGCCCGCTACCCCTTGCCAAGCCATGACTTGATCCGGGGTTGTCGCCGCGATCGCAACCGCCCTTTTCTGCTCACCATTCAGCGATGTCTCCCTCAAACAGTCTTCAACTGTTGCAGTTGGCGCGATAGCATTTACTGCCCCCCGCCCTTGCTGCATCAGCCGAATCGTATTCAACTCCAGATTCAGCGCCGCCTGGGTCGTAAATTTGCCTTCCTCGACTTGGATGAGTTCGGAGTGGGTTGCGATCGCAACCTCCAACTCATCAAAACTCTGTCCTCCCAATTGATGCTCAAAGACAAACCGCTCCAGCTTAGTTCTCCGAAACACCGATTCTCGCTCTCCACAATGCTGAATGGCAGATTCAACCAAGGATTGAGCCGATGCTGACATTTTAGTGAGCTGAGGTTTACCCTCAGGCAATTCTGGCAACTTCAATCCCTTAAGCTGAATCAACGCATTCCATCCCCGCTGCAGCAATCCCTCATCCACTTCCTTCGGCTTGCGCTTGCGCGACACCAGCGTCGCCGTTTCCCGCAGCGCTCGATTATTTTCAGCGCCGGTTGCTTCCCACTCCTCGATCAGTTTCAGGATTTGCTGTCTGCGAGTCGAGAACGCTTTCAGCAGCTCTGGCGAATATCCCTTCAGCTCAAACTGGCCATGGGCTTTGGGCTCAATTTCGTAGCCATGCTGCTTGAGGGCTAAAGCCAACTCATTTTGGTAAATCTGACCAAGGAGTTTTTGATTCGCGATCGCCGCCTCATTGCTGAAACTAAACCACCGTCCATCTGGCAGCTGTGTAGCGTTCATCACCACACAATGACTGTGCAATTGTGGCTCTGCCTCCCGGCTGGTGGAGTGGGTGAAGACTGCGGCGGCCAAGTTCCCAGTGGTTATCTTCTGTCGTCCGGTCGGCGTCGAGACCCGCGTCTGGGCATAACGTTCTTCCAAAACAGACAGCGCCTTGCTGACCGCCTGGTGGTGCGCCGCCAATACCCTCTCATCCTGCTGCACCAGCGCAGCGATGCTAACGCTCTTGGGCGCACTGAAGGTGAAATCTGTCCCCGCCCGTCGCTTTTCGGGGTCAACGACTCTGCCTGTCAACGACTGTCCATCCGGTGACTTCCCAGCCAACAGATTGCTGAAGTCCTGCTGCTTCACCACGCCCGACAACCCCAGCGCAGTAGCCCCTTTTCCCACCCATTTCGTTGGGTGAGCTTTCTCTTCTTTCGAGTAATAATCCTCTTTCGTGTAATAGGTCTCCGCCTGAGCCGCAGAGAGGTTGCTCGTGGAAAGCATGGATAGTTTGGGTTAAAAGCGGGACACTTCACTGAAGGGAGAATTGAAGCGTCTAAAAAAGTGGTAGAGCGCCCGTTAACGGGGAGGTTGAGCAGGTCTCGCCAGACCCTTGGCGTATTGTGTGGCCTTTCCGCGAAGTCCCCGATTAGGGGCGTAGCTAGGTAAACACAACCTGAACCTCATTTCCAATAATATCCCATTTAGAATGCCTGAAAAAATATTATTGAAAAATATTTCCCATATATTCCCATAGCTGGAATAGGTCTTACTGTAGAGGGATGTAGCGTTAGGGAAGAGTGTACAAGCAGCATGGCCGCCCAATCTCAACCGGATAAACGTCGAAATCGCAAACGGATCCTGTTCTCATTCAATGTGGATGTAGATTCCCCCCTCGGGGTAGTGTTTCAGTATCTGATGCGCAATCCCCAACTACCCAGTCGCATGGGTAAGCAGAAGGGGGTGGAGGCGATGGCGGCGTTCTGGCGTCCTTTTGCCTATCAGAGAAAGGGCGATGTCAGTGAGGATGAGCTGAAGGCCATGGCGCGGGAATCGTTGACGGCGCTGCAGCGTTAGATGGCGTTAATTTGCGAGACGTTTGATCTGGAACTGCCGGAGTCTGAGGGGCTGAGTCCAGCGTTGGAGGAAGCGTTAGAGCGAACGATGGACAAGGTACTCCAGAAGTTTGTGGTCTCAGGCGTCTTAGCCCGACAGCCCAGTCGGGGTGAATTACTGACTGTTGGGGTGACATCTACCGACCCGCTGTTGTCAGCGCCAGGAGAGGAGGGAGTTGACTTTGACGCGAAAGAATTATTTGGCGAAGTTTAGTGAAGATGAGTTTGCAAGGTAGGGGGATGCAATGGCGTTGACCCCCAAAGAGCCAGAAAGCGAGGTCGGTCGGAAGGCCCGGCGAATGTACCTGCAGTTCGCTCAGCGGGTGATCGGAGAATCGACTTTAGATTATCCGACCCTTTACCAGCGCTTTGCGGAGAATGATTGGGCGGCCATTAAGCTCGATGACGCCGTGGCGGAGGCAGTGCTGAGGGCTGGGTTCTCATCCAAATCAGCGGTAGGCGTTCTGCATCAGGGGCCGTATTTGCAGTTTCAGGTGCATCATCGGAAGACGCCGTTAGCTCCGATGAGTCAGTATGTGCGGTCTACGGTGCTGACGGCGATGCAGAAGGTGGGGGACAGGGTGCAAGGGCGAGGACCGTTATTACAGAGGGGGCCTGATTTGGAGCTTGAGTAAGTTAAGCTGGTCGCTGCGATCGCACAAACGGCGCTTAAGACTGTCTCTCCTCTAAGCAAGTGGTTGGCAGTAGGTATCGACGCCCTGCCAGAGAAGACCGATAGGAAAATTAT
>JAAUYH010137496.1_pt1 | contig 37213 bp, 36 predicted proteins | sample 7278061 | NCBI WGS metagenome assembly JAAUYH01 (sample SAMN14350203, study PRJNA611818) | marine sediment metagenome | isolation source: surface marine sediment (0.6m) | place: French Polynesia: Moorea | collected 2018-08 | reverse complement strand
TGGGTTTATTGTACTTAATATTTTTTGATTACGCTCACAGAAGTTCTTTTCTTGGGCTATAATGTCGCTCTCTATCCCCTCGAAGCTTTGCGATCGCCTTGAAGTTTTGCGGTGCGGCAGCACTCGCTCTGCGAGACCGCTTCTGACCACCTAAGTGTACCTCATGAGTCTGAGAAATGCTATATAGTATAGCTAATAAAATCAGAAGTTGCTTAAAATTAAACAAAGGCTAAACTATCATAACTTCCTACACATTAAAGGATAAAAAATATGAACAAAAACGCTATAATAATACTGTCGCAAATCTAAATTAAACCTAAATCACTCGATATTTAAACTTAATTCATTGATTAACTATTAATGCCATGACCAAGAAAATAAAAACATTTTTAATTATTGTATTGATAACATTCTCTTTAATTATATCTCCTGGGGTTTATGGACAGAATAATGATATTAATGGAGATAAAATTGATGGGTATCCTGTTATTTTAAACGATCAAACCTTATTTAAAATACAAGCACCTACGGGATCATTTTCTCCTGAAGAACGAGCGAATACTATTACGAATCGACTAGAAAAGTTTGCTGAAGATAATGCTTTACCTATCGAATCAATCAAAATAGAAAGTCAAGAAAATATTACCAGTATTATTGCTGAAGATAAAATTTTAGCTACCCTAACAGAAGAAGATGCTAATGCAGCGAGAAAACCCCGTCAAGAATTAGCAGAAGAATACTTAGAAACCATAAAAACATCTGTTAATCAGTTTAGAGAAGAAAGAACCTTAATTTCTAGAATTTTTAGCTTAGTTTGGACTGTTATTGCTACCTTATCACTCCTTTTAATTTTCAAGTTAATGGATCTCATTTTTCCAAGAATATTTAACCTGCTAGATAGCTGGAAAAATCGAGTAATTCCTAGCATTAGGATTCAAAATGTTAATTTAATTAGTTCCAGTCAAGTAACGGACAGTTTAATCGCATTGATTAAATTAACTCGAGTTGTTCTTGTTCTTTTAATCCTCTTTTTATATGTTCCTTTTATTCTCAGCTTTTTCCCCTTAACTCGAAAAATATCCAAGCAAATTTTTGAGTATATTTTTAAAGCAATTTTATATATTTCTGAATCAGTTGTTGATTATATTCCCAATATTTTCATGATTGGGTTAATTGCAGTTTCAACCTATTATATTATTCGTTTTTGTAAGTTTATTTTTAAAGAATTAGAACGAGGAAATATTACCATACCTGGATTTTATCAAGATTGGGCAACCCCAACTTATAATATTATACAATTTCTAATAATTGCCTTAGCTGCTGTCATTGCTTTCCCTTATTTACCAGGATTTAACTCCCCTGCTTTTCAAGGAATTTCTGTATTTTTAGGGATTCTTTTCTCTCTGGGTTCAACCTCTGCTGTCGCTAATACAGTAGGAGGTATTATCCTAATTTATACCCGTGCATTTCAATTAGGTGATCGCGTACAAATTGATGATATTATTGGTGATATAGAAGACAAAACGTTGCTAGTGACTCGTATTCGTACTCCTAAAAATGTCATTGTTACTTTACCCAATGCAACAGTCTTAAATAGTAATGTAGTTAATTTTAGTGCGTCAGCGAGAGAAACAGGAATACCCTTGATTATTTGCACAACTATAACATTAGGATATGATGTTCCTTGGCGAAAAGTTTATCAAGTTTTATTAGCTGCTGCTGATGCAACGGACTCCTTATTAAAAGATCCTAAACCCTTCGTTTTACAAACCAGTTTAGATGACTTTTATGTCAGTTATGAACTCAATGTTTATACAGACAAAACCCGTAAATTATTTTACATTTATTCTGATCTTCATCAAAGTATTCAAGACAAATGTAATGAAGCAGATATTGAAATTCTATCCCCCCACTATTCTGCACTTCGGGATGGAAATCAAAACACAATCCCTGCTGATTATCTACCAAAAGATTATAAAGTACCCGGATTCAAAATTGAGAAAATGTAAGGAGATTTATTCACATATATATGCTATATATCTATTTCCAAGAACTAGATTCACAATCAATTAAACGCTCTAAAATAGCAATCTCTTCTTGATTATTACTTTGGCGAATTTTCTGCTCCATTCTAACGTTTAAAAGTTCCATCAAAAGTCTAATTTTATAAGCTTTTTGTGCTGCTGTTGCGACTTGATAAGATTCTAAGGTTTCCAAATTTTCTATATAGGATTTTTGGGTATCAAATTGAAATAAATTAACCAAAGAATTGATCACATATTTTTGTTGAGGACGAGCAATTTTTTCTAATTCAATAATGGGAGTATCAAATAACTGTTCAATATCTTTTTCATTTGCTTTTCGTTGTAACCAAACCTCAGACGTAGAAACGGGTAAATCAGAGGTTTTTTCATCCACTTTAGCAAAAGCATGAGCTTCAGTATAACTAACTCTACCATCCTTATTATAGTCCGCAGAAGCCACCTTTTGACCAATGCGATTAACACCACTTAATCCAGCAAAAAAACTAGAACTATAATCCTTATAATCTGCTTCATTAACTTCAGGAGTACATCCCACAGAGGGCAAGGTTTTAATGGTAGCAAAAAAGCCACATCGTGTCTGTTTAGTTAAGGGTTGGTTAGGATCACCATTTTGATAAATATAATTAGCAAATGAACCTGAAAAACATTGAGCCATCATGGTAACAATATGGCTATCCTGTGGCAACTGAGCTAAAGTATTAGAAAATCTTTCTACGGTTACAGGGGTATTATTCCAAAGCATCAACGCATTATTATCGCTATTTCTTTCATTGAGAATACCATGACCTGTAAAATAGAGAAAGATCGGTTTTTTAGTTGCTTGATTGTGAGTGTTTTTATCAATCCACTGATTAATATTTTTGAGACTTGCTTCACCATTTAAACCAGGAATATTAGGGACTTTAAACCGTTCTTTCCTTTGAGGATCAATATAACGAATACTAGCTTCTCCATTATTTCCATTAGCAAAAAAGATACTCTTTGATGGAGAATTAAACCCCATATTTTTTAACGTTCTTTGGAAATAAAGAACATTTTTTTCTAAAGCAATTTCATTAGATTCAGGAGTGGCACCACCAGCAATGACTAAAAAATCAGGTTCTGACGTTTTCGGTTCACAATCTTCTGTCAATTTATCAGTTGCTTGGCTAAAAAAACGAGAAATGGCTGAGGTTTGAGTGGTTTGCTGAAGCGGTTGTTGTCCTTCATCTTGTATCAAGTTAAGAAACCATCCTTGAAAAGATTGATTAACATAAGATTCACTAGAAGAAGATTTTCCTAATAATCCAGTTAAACTTAAAGATAAGCAAAAAATAACAATTTTCTGATAATTTTTCATCATATTAACTCAGACACTTTTCATAGAGAAACCTATTAACTTCTAGCTTAACCCAAATTTTAGCGATCAAAACTTATGTGGATACAAATCATCGGTCATCTTTTAGCAGGTTGTATTGGACTAAGTTTAGGATTATTAGGGGGTGGCGGTTCAGTCTTAGCCCTGCCTATTTTAGTTTATGTTATGGGTATTCCTGCAAAATCTGCCATTCCCATGACATTAGTAATCGTAGGAACCGTTAGTTTAATCGGAACCATCCCCCATTGGCGCAAAGGCAACGTTAACCTGCAAAAAGCCGGAATTTTTGGTTCAGCTACTATGTTAGGGGCGTTTTTAGGGGCAAAACTAGCCAATTTATCTTTTATTACCGAAACCGTTCAACTACTGTTATTTGCAGCAATAATGTTGATCGCTGCGATGTTAATGATTCGTAAAGGATCATCTTTCCCAAAAAAAGAGGAGACGAATCAATATCCGCCTCCTGCGTGTAAATATTGCTGGTTATGGTTACCCACTGAAGGGTTAGGAATCGGCATTTTAACTGGTTTGGTGGGAGTGGGTGGGGGGTTTGCTATCGTTCCTGCTTTGGTACTATTAGGAAAAACCCCCATTAAAGAAGCCATTGGCACTTCTTTACTCATTATTACTCTCAACTCTGTAGCAGGGTTTTTAGGCTATTTAGGGACGGTTTCCTTAAATTGGGGGTTAATGGCGACGTTTACCTGTGTGGCAGCCGTTGGAACCTTTGTGGGGGCTTATTTATCCCAATATATTCAAGCCCAACAGTTACAAAAAGGGTTTGGTTATTTTTTGATCGCTGTTGCCACGTTTATCTTTATTCAACGTTAAAGGAGGCAGGAGTTGAAAGGCAGGAGGCAGGAGGAAAAATCTCGTCAACAAGCAAGTCTTGCTACCTTACCCAAATGGGTATTAGAAGAAACTTAAATCATAGCCAGTATTTTGATAGTTGCGGTTGGAAGCAAGGGAGAAATTAGACTGTAACGTGAGGGTAAAATCTTGTTCCGGTTCAATCGCAATCACGGTTGCTTCCCCACCCCCAATGATGCCAGCTTCTGGTAAACCCCATCCGGCCAAGGTTCCCACTGCGGCCCCTGCTAATACTTCCAAGGCATCAATGCGGCGATCGCCAGTTACCCCGGCAATAATGGCAGCGGCCCCGGCCCCGGCCACTGTACCTCCTAAAATTTCCCCCACACTGGCCCCTTCTCGAATGGTTTCGGTTCGACTGACAACTCTAGACGTGGCATTAAAGGGATACCGTTGACCATTAACAACGATTTCACGGGCAATAAATTGAGAGCCACCACGAACAGGGCGAATTTCTCCGTTTACTTGGCTACCTGCCGGGATTAAGACGTTGCGGCTACTATCCCGAAGGGTGGCTGCGGTTTTTAAGGTGATAGCCAAGGTTTCTTCAGGACTGACTAAAATTCTCTCACCATTTCTAAATTCCATCGGAATGCGGGTTCCGGCGGGAATGGTAACACCGACTCTGGTATTGCCATAATTATTGTTGGGTAAGGAAGGTTGAGAAGGACGGGGCAATAATTGGGCAGTTGCTGGTTTTAAGGCATAAAATGGGGATATTGCGGTAATTCCCATTAATAAGGCGATCGCACTGGCGATTCCTGATTTACCATAGTTTGAGTTCAACATAATACACCCTCAAGGTTTAGAAGTTAGAAGTTAGAAGTTAGAAGTTTTTGGAAGATAACACTGAATTCGTCCTTAATTTTCATCATAGGACAGGGCTTCCTAGGATGTCAGTCCCAAAATTGAAGCAAAAGTTTCCTATGGAAGTGGAAAAAAGGGGAAGTGTTGGCAGGACTCCGTAGGGACTTAATACTATTAAGTCCCTATTATTAAATCCTTAAAAAGTTAATTATCAGTTAATAACCACTTTTGGCTTCAGAATATAATGAGTATCCTTAGAGATTATTTGACTCATTCCTAAAAAGTCTTCTGCTTCATTATAAACTTGAATAATCGGGGAAAAAGTAACAAGTTTAGACGGATCAATGGCAATTTTTTGTCCTTGACACCACCGTTTACCCTCTTCTAAAGAAAGGGTAATTTTAGGTAAATGGTTTAAGCATAATTCTGGTTTGAGTAAGGAAAAAGTTCCTTGTTCAATTTGTTTTTCTAATCCTTCAAAAGTAACGGTTTCTGATAGAATCATGCCACAACTTTCGGTGCGGGTTAAGGCAGCTAAGGTTCCCCCAACTCCCAATTTTTCCCCTATATCTCTCGCGATCGCCCGAATATATGTCCCTGGTCCACATTCAATATTAAGCACTAATTCAGGAAATTCTCCTGTATACAAGCCTAAAACCTCTATTTTGTCCACTCTAACGGTTCTTACGGGAACTTCGACCGTTTCTCCCTTCCTAGCCAACTCATACAAACGTTTACCATCCCGTTGAATGGCACTGTACATGGGAGGAATTTGTTCAATTTCTCCTAAAAACTGGCTTAATAAGGCTTCAATAGCTTCTATGCTTAAATCAGAAGCAGGTTCACGTTTAATAACCTCCCCTTGAAGATCATCGGTGGTGGTTTGGATACCAAAGCGAATGATGGCTTGATAAGCCTTATTTTCGGGCAAAAAAGGCAATAAACGAGTGGCTTTACCCACTGCGATCGGTAAAACGCCGGTTGCTGCGGGATCGAGGGTTCCTCCGTGGCCTACCTTTTTAATCTTTAACAGTCGTCTAACTTTAGCAACACAATCATGAGAGGTAAACCCAGAGGGTTTATTTAAAGGGATAAATCCAAACATCTGATAATTGAGAATTAATCACTGAATAACCGACAAAGGTTTTGCTATCATGAAACTTAAAGATTAGTAAAGTTTTATTAAGAACCTTGACAGCTAACTTGAAACCGTATCATAAAAGCACTTTAACCCATCAATGGCACGCCTTGAATATTATTTGGGAAGGAGATGAAAACGTTGTTAGACGAGGACTTCCCCATGATATGTTATCCCCTGCGTGGCAAATTTTATTATTGGGGGATGGGTCACCTACCCGTCACTTACAATTGTTGACCACAGAAAAAACAGAAGTTGATCTAATCGATATGTCTCCCATCGGTAGCGAAGACGACGGGGCCCCCCCTCAAGTGGAAATTGTACCAGAACCCCGCTTAAGACGACAGGTTTGGCTACGGACAGCATCGGGACAACGATTAGCCTATGCCACTTCTTGGTGGGATGCAAATCATGTAGATGAGTATCTGCAAAATCGTTCTTTACCCATTTGGGATAGTTTATCACGGTTACATACAGAGTTATACCGTGACATTCAAGGCGTTTATTATGGTCATTCTCCCGCATTAAAAAAAGCCTTCCAAGAAAAAGGACCTTTTTGGGGAAGACATTATTTATTTTGGCACGATCGCAAACCCTTAACCTTAATTTACGAGGTATTTTCCCCCTATTTAAGTAAGTATTTAGGCCCCATCAATCAAAATTAGATGTTACGGTGAGCAAAAATAAAGATATACTCTGCTCACCTTTTCTAATACCCAAAACTAGGCAGCGTGAATCACTTGCTTATCACTCAAATATTGTAAAGCTTCAATGGTTCGGTAGGCAGAAAGCTTCCTATGTGTTTGCCGAAGAAATTCTCTGACAACCTCACTAGCTGGTTTAGATATCTGGCATAGTTGACACAGTAAATATAAATCCTTGCTAGAAAAATATTTATCCAATCGTTTTAAACGAGTTGTAACTTGGGAGGATGATTGGAAAGAGAGAATGGTTTTAGGAGATAGGGTAAGATATCCTTGACGACGTTGCCAAAAAGGAGATAATGGCCAACGAATTTCCTGGCTATAATATTGGCGACGCTGTTCTAAATAGCTTTCAAATTGAAGCTCAGTTTGTAAATGATAAGAACTGAAAGCATTATCTTGTCCGTCTTGGAATTTTTTAATCGTGTCGGCAGCTTGTATAGCCGAATCTAATGCCCTGTAAATACCAGAGGAAGACAGAGGATCAAACTTGCAGGCCGCATCTCCAACCGCCAGCCAATTTTCTCCACTGGTTTGATCTAAATATTGAGAAAAAGCAGGGAATACTTGTAGTTTTGTAGGGTTAGTTATCCCCTTGAGTAAACGTTGAACATGATCCGTTTGTTGTAGTGCTGTTGTCCAATTTTTCGGACGAGATAATCCATATTGATGTACTAAATCACGATCGCACATTAAGGTAATAATAACCTGATTTTTTGGTAAACGAGCAGCATACCACCACCCAAATTCTACTGCTTCAATTAAGGTATAGTGAGTTGTCAACGCTTCACTACCATCGACAGGAAAAACGGCTGCCAACCCTAATAAACTATCCATACGAATAGAACGAGAACCTTGCCAATGAGCAAAAATGCTACGGGACCCACTGGCATCTACCACAATTGAGGCATTAACTTGGGTTACATTCCCTTCTTGATGCTTTACCCTCAAATTCCAGTCACCGTTAGGAGTTCGAGCGCATCCCACCACTTGCCTCCCTCTCATTACTATTGCACCCCGTTTCGCTGCTTCCCCTAACAGCCATGTATCAAACCGTGAGCGATCAAGGTGCCATCCTTGTCCTCCCATAGAAGTCCAAAAATCATTAAAAGCGAGTGTTTTTTCTCCCCAAGCTGAAGCATTTCCTAAAGACGGTAAATGGCCCTCTTGTTTAAAAGAATCTAACACCCCCAGTTGTGCTAACAAAAATTGGTTGCTAGGAGGGAGACTTTCCCCAACTCGAAAAACGGGTTGAGTGGACTTCTCAAAAATGCCTATCCGCCAATTTCCTTGGTTTAGTAGTGCCAGTGCGGTTGCAGCCCCGGCTGGTCCCCCACCAATAATTGCAATATCTAGTTCCATGGGTTTTGTCAGTTAAAAGTACAAATCAGATGCAGACATTAGTTCGGCTTCTTGATCATTATTTGAGAGAAGGGAGTAGACATAGATACTGTTCCCCCCTTCTTCTTCTCTAGAAAGTTACAAAACTACTTGTAGACTTCTGACTTCGTTAAGGCCGATGTGAGGCAACCTTGGGATTAGGTTTAGATGGACTACCTGATTCGTTGGAACCATCCTCTAAAGTGCGTTGAACTTCAACAAAATCAGGTCTTTCTGCCGTTCCCATATTGAGAACAAATCCTAGTTCATCCCAGTGGTCAACCATATTGGTGTTGTACTGAAATCTTAGATGGGTGGTTAGTTCACTTGCACCATTATCAACGCCGATCCAGGGAACGTTTGTGGAACCATTGCGATTAACTTGCAGGGGACGTTGAGCCGGCCACCAGTTAACATAGTCGCTATTGATATTTTGAAGGGGCTTTTGTACAGCACATTCATTAAAATCAGCCTGCCAAGGAAGGGCCATAAATTTAGTGAAATCTCCTGGTTCAAGTCCTTCCTCGATGGGGGTTGCTTCTACACTGAGGGGATAATCGTAGTCACGCTTTTTCAACCGGAATGGTTCGGCATAAATTTCTGATCGTCGTGCAAACCAGGTCATTTCAATTCCAGGGGCAAAGGCTGCTCCTGAACAGTTTTCTAAAGCTGCACGGGTTAAGGCATCTGGCACTGTTTCTGGGGGTTCAGTGGTTGTGGTGATACCCTGATTGTACTGTGTAGCAAAGAACATCTGGGTTTCGGTAAAGGTAACATATTTGCTTTCTTTGTCCGTCCCGACGACGCTATTAGCTGAACCATCCCCTGACAGCATGGGCATAAATGCTGGCCCAGAACCCAGTTCGTTAGCTTGCTCAGGCGATCGCATCAAGCCATAATAATTGTTCGATAGGCTATCACCATACTTAAACTTATGCTGCATAACATCCTTACTAACTGCCCCATAGGGATAGGCCCGATCAAGGATGCGTTGAACTTCTGATTCAGGGTGAGTCTGGTATGTGGTTTGATAATCCCCATTGTTGTGGATATCTGGGCGATAGTCAGGGAAGGTTCGCACCGCAACATCAAAGATCACATCATACATGGTGATTTGAGGCACAATTTCCGGGGCAAAACGGGGAGGGGTGACTGCTACCCAAGCTGTAGCTGCTTCTACTGTGTCACCATTACTCAAGACAACTTTGGCGGAAACAGGGCCATCAGAGGTATCGTCCCACCAGTTATCATTATTGACATAATCAATATCGTTTGCCGGTGGATAGGTTAGATCGGTTCCTGAATTGCCATAACCACCTACGACAATTAACTGTCCTTGAGTATCTGTATAAATTTCTCCGAGGGAATCAATCTGATTAGGTGATAGAGTTGTGGGGGGAAAGGTCATCACATAACCCTCTGGGGGGGTGGAACTGCGACTAAACTCGGCAGTTTGATTAGCACCAGTTAAGGTTCTCGGTCCTGGATCGGTAATTAATTTGGTTGCTCTTTCAGCAGGATCGCTAATACTGCTATTACGCAAGGGACTGGTGGGAGGATAGGTTCCTTCTCCCTTGACAGGTTCAAAATTGTGCCAAACCGCTTTTTTGTTGGCAAGGTGAACTGTCCACTCGATTCTGTCAACCCCATTTTCTCCAGGGATTACCTCATAGGGATCACCTCCCGCTTCTGGATAGCAATAAACTCGAAACTTTACCCCTTGACGTTTCATCAGTTGATTAGCATCTCGGAAATCATCGGGAAAGGTCCCACTGGGTAATTCACCAGTGGTTTCAGGAGCAAGGTAGTATTCTGGACTATTCCCGACGCGAGCAACTCCGATGGCCGGAAAAATTTTGTAAGTATCTGCCATGTTTTAATCCTTAACAGAAGTTTTCTAGATCACTATCGAACCAGAAAAACTGGTTCATAGGAATAAGAGACGTTTCCCCATCGATCTAGCTGTCTAAATTATTTCATCTTCCTGTAGCGAAAGCCTATTTTAATTCCTTAAGAAAAGATAACAAAACCTGAGTTCGGGATTAGGAGTTGGGAGGATGCTACGCGCACCTTCGGTGGCAAAGTTAAAGCTATTCTTTTTTGTTTTTTGAACTCTTAACTTTTCTGACTAATTTACGTTGTTGACAAGCTAAATGATTTGGTCTATTACCATAAATCTTTTTTCGGATGATTAACGCTTGAAAAACTAAAAGACCTTAAGGGAATTTATGAATAACTAGCAACAATTTTGGAATCTCAAACCTCTATTATCTCATTGCAAAAACAATAAACCCGAACCCTAAACTCACGTGAAAATGCGGGCATTTATGTTAGGATTTTTAGGTAGGGTCTTTACCCTGACATTTTTTGATAAACCATTTGATCAATAATGCAAAGCAAACGAGTTAGAGACATCTTACGCCATGGCCAACCCGATGAAACCGTTACCATTAAAGGGTGGGTACGCACAAAACGGGAATTAAAAGAATTTGCGTTTATGGAAGTGAATGACGGTTCCTCTCTCAACAGTTTACAGGTTGTCCTCGATGAAACCGTCCCTAACTATCAAGATATTCTCAAACTCCTTAATACTGGGGCTTCTGTGGAAGTTTCAGGAAGCCTAGTACAATCCCCCGGAAAAGGCCAAACCATCGAGTTAAAGGCTGCTACAGTGGAGGTATATGGCACATCTGACCCCGAAACCTATCCCCTCCAGAAAAAACGCCACTCCTTTGAATTTTTACGCACTATCGGACATTTGCGATCGCGTACGAATACATTAGGGGCGGTGATGCGCGTTAGAAATGCTTGTGCAACGGCAATTCATAACTTTTTTCAAGAACGGGATTTTATCTGGGTTCATACTCCTATTATTACCGCAAGTGATTGCGAAGGGGCAGGGGAATTATTCACTGTCACTAATTTTGATTTAGACAATATTCCCAAAGATAAACAACAGAAAATAGACTATAATCAAGACTTTTTTGGTAAGCAAGCTTATTTAACCGTAAGTGGACAATTAGAAGCCGAAGTTATGGCTATGGCGTTTCAAAATGTTTATACGTTTGGACCGACTTTTCGAGCAGAAAATTCTAACACCTCTCGTCATTTAGCTGAATTTTGGATGGTCGAACCAGAAATGGCGTTTTGTGATATTGAAGGGGATCAAGATTTAGCAGAAGAATTCTTAAAATACATTTTTAAATATGTGTTAGAAACCTGTCCTGAAGACATGGAGTTTTTCAACAAACGTATTGATAAATCGGTGTTAGAAACAGCAGATAATATTATTAATAACGAATTTGAAAGAATCACTTATACAAAGGCCATTGAGTTACTGGAAAAATCTAATAAGAAGTTTGAGTATGCAGTAGAATGGGGCATTGATTTACAATCGGAACATGAGCGATATTTGGCAGAAGAACTATTTAAAAAGCCTTTAATTGTTACGAATTATCCTGCTGCCATTAAAGCCTTTTATATGCGTTTAAATGATGATCATAAAACCGTTGCTGCTATGGATGTATTAGCCCCCAAAATTGGTGAAATTATTGGCGGTTCACAACGGGAAGAAAGACTGGATGTCTTAGAAAAACGCATCAATGAAATGGATATTATTGCCGATGATTTGTGGTGGTATTTAGACCTAAGAAAATATGGAACTGTACCCCATGCAGGATTTGGTTTAGGGTTTGAAAGGGTGGTACAATTTATGACAGGAATGGGTAACATTCGAGATGTCATTCCTTTCCCCCGTACTCCTTTAAGTGCAGAATTTTAGATATTCTTTTAGGGTGGGCAGTTCCTAGATTTAAACTTGAATTGAACTATTTGAATGATAAACTGTTCGCCGTTTCTAAAGAACCCTACCATATAGACTATCATCTTAAATCTAACGCCCATCACCCTCAAAGGCTAAGAAATATGCTAAGAAATATGTAGACAATTTAATTTTTTTTACTGTTTTTCTAAATACGACCAGATATTTAATGAGACTATTATAATTTATTGTTAATCGTAAATTGACAATTGATGAAAATCATGGTTAAAAAACTTCTCGTTACTGGTACTCTAACATCAATAGCACTGTTAATAACAACTCCTGTTAATGCTACTAATATAAAATCAGGTATCCTTCGTTTCACGTCAGATAACCCAGACTTAGAACAAACATCAGGGACTTTTCAATTTGACAAGGGTAGCAGTTTTTTTGTAGAAGGTCGACAGATATTTGCTTTATCAAGCATTAATATACAAACTCCCTTTGGCACTAATTATTCTGATGATGATATTTTGCTTAGTATATGGGATTTTGAACCAAACTCTAGGACTATCCCTGTATTTTCTCCTTCACAAAATAGGTTAGCAAGATTAGTCATTCAATTAGATTTTAGTGATGGAGGTGAACCTGAAGAAGTCTTATTTTTCGATACTTTAGATTTTCAAAATCCTGATCCAATGTCTAGCACTTTTACTGATAGTATGTCACTTAGTGGTGATACCTATAGTGAGTCTGTTATTTCAGTTCTTCCTTTTTCTGGGTTTGATAGTGGTACTTACGTAGCTACGGTTGTTCCTGAACCTTTAACTGTTTTGGGAGCGGTTACAGCATTGGCTTTAGGAACAGGTTTTAAACGTGAATTAAGGAAAGCTAAAAAACGATAAAAACATTTACGTATAAGAAATTTCAAGCCATATTTATGTTATCTTTGTCAGGTGGACGTTCCCACCCTACCTTTAAAGAAAATTATGTCTATAGAAGCTACAATTTCTGATTATTATAACAGTTTAGCTGCCATGAATCCTCAAGGTTGGTTAAACAGTTTAGCTGATGACGCAGCTATTTATGATCCCGTAGGTAAACCCGCTTTAAACCCAGAAAAAGATTCAGAAAAGTTGTTTACTATTCTTACTAATTTTTACAGTAAATTTGAGATAGAAAGAGAATCATTATTTATCGTTAACAATGAAGCTGCGGTAAAATGGAAAATGACTGTTGTTTCTAAGAATGGTAAAGAAGCAAAAGCTGAAGGTATTACCACCTTTAAACTCAATGAAGCCGAAAAAATTGCAGAAGTTAAAGCTTATTGGGACGAAAATCAATTAAAATCACAATTAATGTAGGAGAAAACCACAAATGACAGAACCACCAAAAGAAAAAAACATCATTCCCATTAGTCCACAAACCGCAGTTTTAATTATCAGTTTGTTGATTTTATTGCCTTTATTGTTAACAGGATTTTTTGCTCATTAACTAACAAAATAAAAAATGAAATTTAAGATAATTAATACTAACTGAAATGAATAAAACGTTATATGAATTAGACTTTGGAGAATGGATCGAACAACAAGCGATCGCACTCAAAAATCAAGATGCTAGTGCTTTAGATTGGTGTAACTTACAAGAGGAAATAGAGTCATTAGGAGCAAGGGATAAACGAGGAATTAACAGTCTTACTCGCCAACTATTAGCTCATTTACTATTATATACTTATTGGTCTATTAATCGAGATTTTTATCTCTCTGGTTGGAAAATTTACATCAATAATTTTAGAAATGACTTATCTGATTTTTTAGATTCTAATAATTATTATAAACATTTTAAGACCAATATTGACAAGAATTATGGTAAAGCTTTAAAACAGGTACAATTAAAAGCTGAAAACGTTAATTTATCTTTTAATTTACCCTTAAAATGTCCATTCACAATTGAACAAATATTAGATGATGATTGGTATCCAAATTTTAGAGACTTTTCTTGAATAAAATGCCAATTTTGAGACAGAGAAATGTGACCATCTTGCTCACTGTATTAACAATAAAGGAGGTAGGTTTTGTCTCATTTTGATGTTAATTAACTATATGTGAGGAAAGATTATCGTATCTTGGAAAAAAATCTTGAAACGTTTGGGGAAGATTCAGAATTTCTTTCAATAAATCTTGAGAATTAATACCAAAAGCAAACTGTAATAATAAGACAATAACTACGATAGCTAAAGCTGTTGTAGCTGTTGACTTAATCACAGTAAACAGCCAACGAAATACTAAAAAAGAAACTAATAAAGCAGCAACAAATAGAATTAAATTTATCGGCATATTCTTGACTTGAAGTAACACAGTCTTCTAGACTGTCGCAAGCAGGATGCTTGCGTCACAGTCACTACTTTACAGAAACCACTTTACTTTCTTTTCCTAAAGCTTCAGCCGCTATTAAAACTGTCTTCCTAGCCCAATTATCTGCTTCTAAAATATCCTCTAAACTAGGAGTTGAAGGGTTATCATCTCTAAAATCATCACAGGTTTTTTCAATCACTTTAGGAATATCTAAAAAGGCGATTTTTTCAGCTAAAAATAAGGCAACTGCTTGCTCATTGGCTGCATTTAAAACCGCCGGCATTGCCCCTCCGGTTTGCCCTGCTGCATAAGCCAACTGCATACAAGGATATTTATCGTGATCCGGTTCTCTAAAGGTTAAACTACCTGCTTTTACTAAGTCTAATTGTTCCCAGTCTGTATCAAGTCTTTCCGGCCAAGACAAAGCATATAATAAAGGGAGACGCATATCTGGCCATCCCAACTGTGCTAAAACTGACGTATCTTGTAACTCAATTAAAGAATGAATAATACTTTGAGGATGGATAACAATATCAATATTTTCATAGTCCATTCCAAACAAAAAATGGGCTTCAATTACTTCTAACCCTTTATTCATTAAAGTAGCAGAATCAACGGTTATTTTTTGACCCATTGACCAGTTAGGATGTTTGAGGGCATCTTGTACCGTAACATACTTTAATTGTTCAACCGGCCAGTCACGAAATGCACCCCCAGAAGCGGTTAAAATAATGCGTCGTAACCCCCCATCTGGAACCCCCTGTAAACATTGAAAAATAGCCGAATGTTCCGAGTCTGCTGGTAATAATTTTACCCCATGTTTTTCGATCAAAGGTAACACCACTGGCCCCCCTGCAATGAGGGTTTCTTTATTCGCTAAAGCAATATCTTTTCCAGCTTCTATCGCTGCAATAGTCGGCAATAAACCGGCACATCCCACAATACCCGTGACCACACTCTCCGCATCCCCGTGACGGGCAACTTCTGCCACACCATCTTCCCCTGCTAAAATGATAGGAGAATAGTCCATCGTTGCGATCGCGTCTTTGAGGGTTCCTAGTTTGCTCTCATCGCAAATTGCCACAATCTCAGGACGAAACTGTTGGACTTGGGTAGCTAATAACTCAACATTAGAACGAGTTGCCAAACCCACCACTTGAAATTGTTCGGGGTATTGGTTAACAATATCTAGGGTTTGGGTGCCAATGGAACCAGTAGAGCCAAGGATAGAAATCTTTTTCACGATACTGCATTATTAAACTGGGGATCACCTATCACTATAAAGCGATCAGGTGCATCTGCAAAGGGTCAATTTTTTTTTAAAAGATATTAAGCTGTTAGGGAAACCGCACCAAGAGAGAGATAATACTTTTGACGTTTGACTTCTAACTTTTGACTTGTGAATAAACCCTCTCCCCGTCTCCCTTTCCCCCTGTCTCCCTGTCAGTCTAATCTAGCAATTTAGAGGCTGAACAGCTTACTGAGATTCCATCCATTTAATACATTTTGTCATGGCTTGTTTCATGGTTTCTCTGTCATTATGATAGCGACGACCATGACCCGGTAATACCCATTCAAAAGAATAATTGGCTAATTTTTTCATAGAAATAATTTGTTTTGACCAATCATACCAACAGAAACGATGAAAACCATAGAGATGATTTAAGTAAGAAGACCAAGCTAAATGATCTCCTGTAAATAAATAGGTTTCTTTATATAAAAGAACGGTGTGGCCTTTAGTATGCCCAGAAACAGGAATAATCAATATATCAGGGGCAAAATTAATAGGTTTATCTCCTGATAATTGAATTTCTACCCCTTGGGTTTTTTCACTGATATCATCAATATGTAATACTCTTTCACAGCCAAAATGGTCAGCAAATTTTTCATGATCCGCCACATCATCTTTATGGGTTAAATATAAGTATTTAATTCCACCTTTAGCTTCCAATTGTTTTACTAAGGGGGGAGAAAAGCGCGGGGAATCAATTAATATATGTCCTTCCTCCCGTTCAATAAAATAAGTGGCTGCGCCAAAAGATTTTTCTGAATGATAACCACAATGGTAAACATTTTCAGCAATAGGTAATGGAAATCTTTGCTGAATTTCTTTGATATTCTTGGGTTTTTCTACTGTTCCAATAGAAGCAGTGGGACAAGACAGTAACGCTTCATAAGCTTCTAAAATTTCTCTAGTTTCTGTCGGTTGATGATAGACTGCTGATTGATTTCCTTCTCGATGAAATACCTTCGGAGACATCCAACGACAGGTATCGCAGTCAATACAACTATTATCAACATAAAAGTTACCAGAAACGTTTTCAGAACGACGTTTTTCTAAAGTAGCCATAATTATTTTGTATGATTTGAAAATGGTTAGTTTATTTTAAGAATTAGAATCAAGTTTTTGAGAAAGTTTATTAATTCCCCAACTGAGAATGGCTCCTAAAAAGAGAATCCCAATGGCAGGATTAAACACAGGTTGCCACAGTTGGTACCAGAGATCAAAACCCAGAGGAACACCTAGAGAACGACCAATAACTGCAGCCATAAACCAAAAAAAAGCCAAAAAGATTAAAAATACATCTGCCACTAATAAGCGATTTAACCAAGTTAAAATTGTTTCTCTCATTATTTCCTTCTTGATTTTCCTCCATTTTAAACTGCTATCTGCGTTCTGCTTTTTCCATTTATTGTCTTGTGGCAGTTTGATACAATTCTTTATATTAAAGATTATAGTCCCCAGTGGTAACGATCTGGTGTAAAAACTTAGTATTATCTACAGGTTTTGAGGGGATAAACTGTAGCGAAATATACAAAATTTAGCAAAATCTATCTTTACTATCAATAATTTGAAGCAGACGTATATATTGATACCCCAAGGAGTCTTTCATGGCCCAAACGCCCCAAGAAGTCTTGAAAATGATTCAAGACCAAAACATTCAAATTATTGACCTCAAATTCATTGATCTACCAGGGATTTGGCAGCATTGCTCTTTTTATCATAATCAAATTGACGAGAGTTCCTTTGTCGATGGGGTTCCTTTCGACGGGTCCAGTATTCGGGGATGGAAAGCCATTAATGAATCTGATATGTGTATGGTTCCTGACCCAAAAACGGCTTGGATTGACCCGTTTTATGAAGAACCTACCCTAAGTATCATTTGTGGCATTAAAGAGCCTCGTACGGGGGAATGGTACGAGCGTGACCCTCGCACCATTGCCAATAAAGCGGTCGAGTATCTTAAAACCACAGGAATTGGCGATACTGCCTTTTTTGGTCCAGAAGCAGAGTTCTTCGTCTTTGATGACGTTCGCTTTGACCAAACCGAAAACAAAGGGTATTACTACGTTGATAGTGTAGAAGGTCGTTGGAATACTGGCCGAGAAGAAGAAGGCGGAAATTTAGGCTATAAACCCGGTTATAAGCAGGGTTATTTCCCCGTTGCGCCTACGGATACCCTCCAGGATATGCGGACAGAAATGCTGCTTACTATGGCTAAGTGTGGGGTTCCCATCGAGAAACATCACCACGAAGTAGCAACCGGCGGGCAAAACGAATTAGGGTTCCGTTTTGCCAAGTTGGTTGAGGCGGCCGATTATTTGATGACTTACAAATATGTCATCAAAAACGTGGGTAAGAAATATGGAAAAACCATAACATTTATGCCCAAGCCCCTATTTAATGATAATGGGTCAGGAATGCACGTCCACCAGTCTATCTGGAAGGGGGGAGAACCTTTATTCTGGGGCGATGGTTACGCCAACTTAAGTAAAATAGCATTAAATTACATTGGCGGTATTTTAAAGCACGCTCCAGCTTTATTAGCTTTCACCAACCCCACCACCAACTCCTATAAGCGTCTGGTTCCTGGGTTTGAAGCACCGGTTAACCTAGCCTATTCTCAAGGGAACCGTTCTGCGTCAGTCCGTATTCCTTTATCTGGTCCTAACCCCAAAGCCAAACGGTTAGAGTTCCGTTGTCCTGATGCGACATCTAACCCCTATTTAGCCTTTGCTGCTATGCTTTGTGCAGGGATTGATGGCATTAAAAACGAAATTGATCCAGGAGAGTCTTTAGATGTAGATATCTACGATCTTTCCCCTGAAGAATTGAGTAAAATTCCTTCTACCCCGGGTTCTCTCGAACAAGCGTTAGAATGCTTGGAAAACGATCAGGCTTTCTTAACGGATGGGGGTGTGTTCACAGAAGACTTCATCGAGAATTGGATTGAGTACAAACTCGATAATGAAGTGAATCCCATGCGTTTACGGCCTCATCCCTATGAGTTTGCTTTGTACTATGATGTCTAAAATTCAAGTGATTATTTAGCTGATGTTGCCACCCCTACGGTGGCCTTTTTTATGAAAATAAAAATTCTCCCCACACTCCCCACCCCTCCCACACTCCCCACCCCTCCCACACTTTCCACACTCAACTTAACTAGAATATTGATACACCCAATGGAAAACTGCTACGAGAAAGCCTAAATTTCTCTGTAATTTCGCTGTTTTAATGCAAATCTCAGTATGATTAAAATAGTGATAAATCTGATCAGATAATCAAAAAACCTGAGATGATAGAACTGCTATGAATTAAGGGTCAAGAGTCTGCTGTGAGTCATACTCCCACATTAATGCCACATCTGGCGGTGTCTTCATTGTCAGATAATAATCGTTTGAGTCTGTTTTGTGGATCATCGAATATCCCGTTAGCCCAAGAAGTTGCTCGCTATTTAGGGATGGACATTGGGCCGATGATTCGTAAACGATTTGCTGATGGTGAATTGTACATCCAGATTCAAGAATCAATCCGAGGTTGTGATGTTTATTTAATTCAACCCTGTTGTAAACCGGTCAATGACCATTTTATGGAATTGTTGATCATGATTGATGCTTGTCGCCGAGCATCAGCCAGACAAATTACGGCTGTCATCCCCTATTATGGTTATGCAAGGGCTGATCGCAAAACGGCTGGTCGTGAATCCATTACCGCTAAATTAGTGGCTAATTTAATTGTTGAAGCTGGGGCTAATCGGGTTCTGGCTATGGATTTACATTCGGCACAAATACAAGGTTATTTTGATATTCCTTTTGATCATATTTACAGTACACCTGTCTTACTAGATTATTTTGCCACTAAAGACCTCTCGGATATCGTGATCGTTTCCCCTGATGTGGGGGGCGTTGCTCGAGCCAGAGCGTTTGCCAAAAAGTTAGATGATGCACCGTTAGCCATTATTGATAAACGTCGTCAGTCCCATAATGTAGCTGAAGTCATGAATGTCATCGGCGATGTCAAGGGCAAAACCGCCGTCTTGGTGGATGACATGATTGACACGGCAGGAACCATTACTGAAGGGGCGAGGTTACTGCGGGAAGAAGGGGCAAGACAGGTGTATGCTTGTGCAACCCATGCGGTGTTCTCTGGTCCGGCTGTCTCTCGCTTGTCCAGTGGGGTTTTAGAGGAGGTAATTGTAACGAATACCATTCCTATCCCAGAAGAACATCGTTTTGAACAATTAACCGTCTTGTCTGTGGCTAACTTATTAGGAGAAGCGATTTGGCGTATTCATGAAGATACTTCTGTAAGCAGTATGTTCCGGTAAATTAATTAAAATATAATTACCTTTGATCCCCCTAGCCTTTTATATTTGGTTAGGGTTTTTAATGTTTCTCTTCTAAAATAGGTAAAGAAACTTCAAAGCAAGTGCCAATTCCTAACTTACTTTTAACTGTAATTTTTCCTTGATGGGTGTTAGCGATCGCCTGAGCAATGGATAACCCCAAACCTGTTCCCCCACTGTTATGACGAGCCTTATCTGCACGCCAAAAGCGATCAAAAACATGGGATAAATCCTCTGGAGCAATTCCTACGCCAGTATCTTCTACAGCCACTTTAACCAGGCGATTGTGTTGTACAAGACGGACTAAAACTAAACCTTTTTCAGACGTATAATTGAGAGCATTATAGAGCAAATTAGAAAATAAGCGAGTCAATTGATCGTGATTTCCCCTGATGGCCACTTCATCAAACGCTTGATAACTTAAAGTAATCTGTTTTTCTTCAGCTAAGGGTTCAAGCAGATCAACTAATTTTTGTAATAAATCATTAAGAGCAATAGATGTGTATTCAGGGTTCGATTTTGTTGTTTTTTTTTCCGTACGGGCTAAAAACAGTAAATCTTCCACTAAGCGAGTCATCTGATCCGTTGCATTAGCGATCGCTCCGACTTTTCTATTATCCTTCGCCTCAAACCGTTCAGGATGACGACGCATAATATCAATAGACGCTTTAATCGCCGTCAAAGGACCTCGAAGTTCATGGGATGCGTCAGCCGTAAACTGTTGCTGTTTTGTATAGGCTTCTTCAATGGGTTTAACAGCTGTATCTGTTAAAAAATAGCCTCCCACTGCAGCTAAACTAAAAGCACCGATAGCACTTAAAGATAGAATCAATAATAGTTGATTTCTTGAAGTTTCTAATTCTGCTAAAGATTGATTGATGCGAACATAGCCTTGTGAAGCAGCTTGTACCTGCCCAGAGTCATTAACTGCCACTGAAAAGGTAACACTACGAACCCCAGCCATTTCTTCTTGGAACCCCGGTTCTGGTTGAGAAGACACCTCTAATGATCCTTGATGCCATACAAGATTTTTGTCATGGTCAAACCATTCTATAGACTGGGTATCAGGATCAAACAAATCCTCGTTATCCAACTGCTTCAGAGAAGAAACATCTTGATAGGCGATCTTGCTAAAAGTCGGTGCAATCACCTCAGCCAAGGCCATCAACTTACTGTCAAGTTGATTAGATTCGTGACGAGTAAATGAAAAATAGATACTGCCACCGAATAAAATTAATATCCCTTCCATTACCAGTAGATAGAATAATAGGAGACGGAAGCGTACATTCTCAAACATTAGTCATACCTCATGATAATCTCAGCTTCGCTTACGACGGTCTAGGGTGACTCTTTAAGACGATATCCTAAGCCATACACTGTCTCAATGACATCCGATTCGAGTCCGGCAGTTTTTAGCTTTTGACGCAAACTACTAATATGAGCTTTAACAGTCGCCTCTTCAGGAATTTGATCCATTGACCAAAGACGATCTAACAGTTGCGCCCGGCTAAACATACGACGAGGATGGCGTAAAAAAAACTCTAACAAACGATATTCTTTCGGACTTAAACTTAATACTTGTTGTTGATAAGTCACTTCACAAGTATTGGGATCAACCCGTAACGCTCCCCAATTTAAAACAGGGGGCAAAGCGGTTTCTCCCCGACGGAGTAAAGCACGGATTCTGGCTGAGAGTTCTTGGAGATCAAAAGGTTTGACTAAATAATCATCGGCACCTGCATCAAGCCCTTTGACCCTATCTTGAATGGTGTCTCTGGCCGTTAACATCAAAATTGGTGTTTGGCAGCCATTCGCCCGTAGTTGTTGGCACAAAGCAATTCCATCGAGTTTTGGCAACATGACATCTAAGACAATGACATCGTAATCAAACACATCAAGAAGTTCTTTGGCGGCTTGGCCATCGGTGGCCACTTCCACAATGTAGTTTTGTTCGTCAAGATCCTCTTCAATGGGGATGACGATGTTTTCATCATCTTCGACAACTAATATTCTCATGATGCTGATGGATGGAATTTACTAACAAAACATGACAAACAACCACGATCAGCAACACCTGAAAGGGTTATCTAAGGTTAGCTCGGCTGATTTGAATACCCCCAGGACGAGTCTGCCCGTAGTAAGCAACCCACTGTAAAGTTTTTAAGTCAATACTAGCCCGGCTAGCTGCTTCCTCTAGCGTTTGGCTACTGCCTTTACGCAAGGAACGAATCGCAGTTTGAACCTTTTTATATTTGGTGCTGCTATGGCTAAGTTCGTCGCGATTACCCGCAACAATTAACCCCGCAGCCAAATCTTTAGATAAATCCATAGGAGATTTATCTTGGGAAGCTATGATTGAATGAATAAAAGGCCGTGTTTGCTTTTGAGCCTTCTTATTCAAATCCTCTGGTGAGATAAAACCTTCAGGTCTGGATGTGCCAATTTCTTGCTCAGAAGAATTATGACCAGCAGACAACTCATCGGTTTTTGAGGAATTGGCCGCAATATTAACCGCAGAGTCTGGCTTAGAGAGACTTTTATCGTTGCTAATAGATATCTCAGTTTCCCGAGGGGGAGACACTGAGGCTTTTGTTACTGACTGTTGAGATGGTTTTGGTTGTGATTGGGTTTGGGAAACCATCGTTACCTTAGCCAAACCAGGTGCTTTCACAGTTGACTTGAATGGAGCAGTTACCGTTGGGGATGGCGCAACAGGACCCACTGGACTTGCAGTATTCTGGGCCGATGGAGAATTGCTCGATACGGGGATAACCGCTTGAGTCCGTTGGGAGGCTTCTAATTTCGCTTGCAGCTTGTTTTTTTCATCTGCAAGTTGTTCTAACTTCTGCTTGTAAGTTGGGGTGTCATCTTGAATATTCCGATGGAATTTTGAAGAGACATGATCCGCTGTGGCCATGTTGGTTGACCGTTGCTCGTAGAGAGCCATGACTAGCAGAAAAGAAGGAAGCACAATCGCTCCGTTGATCAGTAGTAGAGTCTTAATGACATCGAGTAATACTTTCATGAGTAGAACTCCTCACACAATATAGCTATCTATGATAGCAATCTAACGCCGAGATTTGACATAGGGGTTACTGTTTATCATATTTATAGATTCTGAATCGAGCTAAAAAGGGACTATAAAACTGTCTCAAGAATTAGTGTCAAACCACACTGTGAGAAGCTTCATCCTAATTTACTTAACTATTATTACTAGGTAGTTGTAAAGATTTGGTCAATGTCTTTGAATTTGTTCTCAGTCAAACGATGATAGTCTAGTTAAAGAAATTCTCTAACTTCACTTTTTTCTTTCCATGACATCTTTCTCGGTTAAACTTCATACCCCTCAACTAACTGACTTGGATGAACTGGTGGCCTTAGACCAAACTTGTCTTGGGGGTTTATGGACAAAAGATGGTTATCAACGGGAATTAGAAAGTCCTAATAGTCACTTTTGGGTTTTGTCTCTCGATGTAACTCAGACGATTATTGGCTGCGGGTGTTTTTGGGAAATTTTAGAAGAAGCGCATATTACTTTACTAATGATTGATCCTCAGTATCAAGGTCAAGGGTTAGGACAATTATTACTCCACGGTTTGCTTAGGGATGCGGTTAGTCGAAATCTTCAACGTGCTACCCTAGAAGTCAGGGTTTCTAATCAACCCGCCCTCTGTTTGTATCAAAAGTTCGGCTTTCAGGTAGCAGGACAACGGAAAGGATATTACAAAACCACAGGAGAGGATGCTTTGGTTCTTTGGCGTAGTGGTTTACAGACTTCTCAATTTCAGCAAGATATGTTGATTGGGGAACAACAAATGAATGCTCGTTTCTCCCTTGATTATCCACAAAGTTAAGGACAAAGAAGACAAAACATCCATCCATAGGTTAAAGTCAGATAGGAACAATTAACATTTGCTAGGGATAAACTCCCCCTCAGGAGAACAAAATACTATGCTAACCTTAAAAATTGCCGTTTACATTGTTGTCGCTTTCTTCATTTCCTTGTTTGTTTTTGGTTTTCTTTCGAGTGATCCCACTCGTAACCCTGGACGTAAGGATTTTGAATAAGCATCAAATCTAGTTATAAGTGTAGTCGGACTAGACATGAGACTGTAAGACCAAAGCTAGCACAGCTAGTTGAGGCAAGATTCAGCCCAATAATCCACTCGCGTTTACGCAGTGGAGTGTCACCTTAGGTGAGTAAAACGATAGGGGCGAGATATGGCTCGTCCCCGTCTCATCTCATTTGATCACGCTGCAGGTAGCCACTAAACCTTTGAGCTTGATATTATCAATTTAAGATGCCCCCATTCGTTCCACCACCTAGTCCTCCAGCCCAAATTGAACCCGTTGTTTCTCCTATCGCGGAAAAGCAGCTAACTTCTGGAGTGCAGGCTCCAGGACAACCGAGAGAAATTACTAAACCTAACACTTTATTAACTCAGTTATCTTCTGAGGCAGTTACCATACCTGTAACCCTTCCACTGTCCCCAGAGGTTCAGACAAATCCTCCAGAGGTGGTAGAATTTTATTTATCATCACCCGAAGACTTATCAGAGCAAGGAGTTACCCATTCCTTACCCTCCACAGGACAAAATGCAGATGTTTTGGGTGATCCCATCACCACCGGAAAATCTTCATCGCCACCGTCTTCTCCTGTGATCCGAACAGAGAAAACCAATGTTTCTCAGATCATTCAATTAAACCCTCAATCTCCTCAAGCCAGTCGTTTACTACTTAAACCCCGAACCCCTCAAACAACCCCCTCAGAATTAGTGATCGCCCCCTCCTCAACGTTAGCACAAGGACAAGGGGAAACCACCGATTCCCTCGCCTCCGAAGCCGTGGGAGTGATAGAATTAGTCTCTGATCGCCAGGAATACGACGCAGAAAGGGAAGTGGTTTATGCTGAAGGTAAAGTCATCATGCGCTTTGCCAGTGGCGTGTTATTAGCCGATCGCCTCTGGATTAACCTTCCGGATCAATTTGCTGTAGCTGAAGGCAATGTTGTCCTCGATCGCGGCGAACAAACCTTACGGGGAGAACGATTTGAATATTATTTTGTTCAAGATAGCGGCGTCATTTTTGAGGCCAATGGGGAAATCTATCAACCTAGCACCGGCCAAGATTTTGCCCCCACCTTGCCCAGTGCCATCGATAACAATTTAATTCCCAATCAAACCCTCAACGAACGACTCGCCCTAGAACAACCCCTACAGCGCATTACGCGAGCGGAAGGGATTAGTTATTCCTTTGGGGTGTCCTTTGACCAAGAAAATCCTCAAAATATTGGGGGAAACACAGGAGAAGGGAGTGGAGGACAAATTAACCGTCTTCGCTTTGAAGCGGAGCGCATGGAGTTTGACTCCGAGGGTTGGCGAGCGAACGATGCTCGCTTGACAAATGATCCCTTTTCTCCCCCAGAAGTAGAAGTACGGGCAGAAACAGCCACTTATCGCAATATCGGGCCGTTGGTGGATGAACTAAAACTGACCAATTCACGAGTGGTACTGGACCAAGCCAATTCTTTTCCCACCCAAGACCGTTTAATTTTTGATCGGCGCGATCGCCAACCTGGGGTGATCGGGTTTGGGTATGACGATCGCGATCGCGGTGGTTTCTTTGTGGAACGGGGATTTAATGTCATTGATACTAATACGCTGAGTTGGCAAGTTACCCCCCAATATTACCTACAAAAAGGGATTGACCCCGAAGGACTGACCGTCGACGATCGCAATACGGATTTATTTGAGGAAGACCAAGACGAAATTGATGCCATTAGTCCCCCTACTTTCGGGTTTATTAATGAATTTAATGCTAATTTAAGTCCACAAACCACCTTTTTTTCACGAACCTCTTTAACCAGTTTAGAATTTAGTGATATTGAGGATCGACTGCGAACCAAAACCTTTTTACAGTACCGTTTTGGTAATCCCATTAGTCCCTATGATGTGAGATTGGAATATAATTATCGCGATCGCCTCTTTAATGGGTCTTTAGGGTTCCAAACCGTCCGTAGTAGCTTTGGTTTACTGCTCGTTTCTCCTCAAATTCCTATCGATCAGACAGGGATCACCCTCAGCTATCAAGGGTCAATTCAAACCGTTAATGCGGATACCGATCGTCCCAGTCTCATTGGGCCAGAATCGGATGATCGTCGCGTTAGCTTAGCGAGAGTTCAGGGGGCTGCTTCCTTAAATAAACCGTTTTTACTCTGGTATGGACAAGCCTTACCTCCAACCCCGGAAGAGGGCTTAAAATACACTTCTACGCCGGTTTTACCTTATTTAGTTCTATCTACTGGTGTGACCGGGGTGACCAGTGTGTATGGCAATGGAGACTCTCAACCGTCTATCTCTGGAACGATTGGCTTATCGGGACAAATTGGCAATTTTTCTCGGCCGTTTCTAGACTATACGGGATTCAATATTAGCTTTAGCCAAGCATTACGGGGAGATCCGTCCCCCTTTTTCTTTGATCGGTATGCCGATCTCAAAACCTTAAACTGGGGCATTACTCAACAATTATACGGACCGGTGCGGGTTGGGGTTCAAAGTGCCTATAATATCGACACCGAGGAAGAAATTAACACGGATTTGTTTATCGAATATAGTCGACGAACCTATAGCATTCTGCTACGTTATAATACAGTCCTAAAAGTAGGATCTATTTCCCTGCGGATTAGTGACTTTAATTGGGGAGGCAACCCTGGCCCATTTGATGGAACCGGTATCCGTCCCGTTATTCAGGGCGTTCCTCGCTAAAGAGACGCTCCTATGGTATAATAAGGAGTTCGAGTCAAACAACAGACCACTCCTATCCAACTAGCAGTCAAGGCCATTGAGATGATTAAATTACGATTAAAAAAATACGGCAAAAAGCGAGAAGTTAGCTATAGAATCGTTGCGATTAATAGTGCCAGTCGTCGGGACGGTCGTCCTTTGGAAGAGTTAGGATTTTATAATCCCAGAACCGATGAAACGCGATTAAATGTCCCTGCTATTGTCACTCGCCTTAAACAAGGGGCCCAACCCAGTGATACCGTTCGGAGTATTTTGAAAAAAGCGCAAGTATTTGAACAAGTTAAAGTTAATGGTTAAATCGATTGATACCTCTAATTTATCCTATTCTGTCCGCCCTAATTATTTAAAACTCATTGGATTTTTAATTCAACCCTTATTAGATTCTCCAGACTCTTTGAGGGTTGACTGTGAAGAGGTTAAAAGCACTCAACGAGTTTGGATTAGATTAGCCGTTGATGAAGGGGATAAAGGACGAATTTATGGACGAGGAGGACGTAATATCCAAGCAATACAGGCAGTTTTAGCCACTGCTGCCAAACAAGTGGGTCAAACCCTTTATCTCGAAATTTATGAAGAACAAGGGGATAACAACCGCTCAACTTATTCCCGACGCTCTGAGTCCAACCGCAGATTTGTGCGCCGTCGTTCTCGTTCCCAGAGTCAACCGAGTCCCAAACTCTCCATTCGCTCCCGTTGGCAAGAGGAATGAAACCCCTTGATATTCTCATTCTCTCCAACGGACCAGGGGAAATTACGACCTGGGTTCGGCCGGTGGTTAAGTCCTTAAGGCAACAATTAGGGGATGATTCCACTCAAATGAGAATTTCAGTGATGTTATCCCCTTGTCCCCACAGTACCGGACAAGAAGCAGCTATCGCTCGTGGTTATCCCGAAGTGGATAGAGTCCAGTCCAGTGAACACTTTTTTTCTTTTCTGCTTTCGGGAAAAACAGTGGATAATTGGCATTGGCGAGAGCAAGGGGTGGTGTTATTTTTGGGGGGAGATCAATTTTATGCGCTGATGATTGGAGGCCGTTTAGGCTACCGTACGGTCATTTATGCGGAATGGGAAGCCCGATGGTATCGTTGGTTAGATTGTTTCGCGGTGATGAATCAGAGGGTGATTGACGCAGTTCCTGACCCTTATCGGCATAAATTGAGGATTGTCGGTGATTTGATGGCGGATTTTTCGCCAATTTCCTTGAATTTTGCAGATATGGCCGCTCATCCGGTGATCGGCATTTTACCCGGTTCAAAAGCGGGAAAATTAACCCAAGGGGTTCCTCTCTGCTTAGCTATCGCCCAACAAATTTATCAACAGAAAACCCAAACTCGTTTTATTTTACCCATTGCCCCTACCATAGACAGAGAGACGTTAGTTCGTTTTGCTGATCCTCAGCATAATCCCTTTGTGATGAAAATGGGGGGCGTGAGTGGTAAATTAATTGTGAAAAATGAAAACAACGAAGAAAAATATTATTTACAAACCCCAACAGGCTTAAATATTCAATTAATCAGTCAATTTCCGGCACACGAACACCTTCGGCAATGTTGTTTAGCCTTAACAACAGTAGGAGCCAATACCGCCGAATTAGGAGCGTTGGGTATTCCCATGATCGTACTATTACCGACACAACAACTCGATGCTATGCGAACTTGGGACGGTATTCCTGGTATTTTAGCTAATTTGCCCATCGTCGGGAGTCAGTTAGCTAAATTAATTAATAAAAGGGTAGTAAAAACGGGACGTTTATTTGCTTGGCCTAATATTTGGGCAAAGGAGGAAATTGTGCCAGAATTGAAGGGAGAATTACAAGCTGAGACAGTGGCAGCTTTAGTATTAGACTGGTTAAATAATCCCTCAAAATTAAATAAGATTCATCATCGTTTATTGCAAGTGAGGGGCCAACCAGGGGCTGCCAAAAAAATTGCTCAAATTGTTCAAAAACAATTATTTGATAACTAGCTATTTTAAGAATCTTAACGAGTTAGCTTTAAGTAGCCAATGTACTAATTTTAACTCTTAAAAATACTTCGATTTCTCCCCAAGGAATATCCTTTATTAGAGAGTAATGATTTTGATGAAGACGTGAACTGCTTTTATGACATCTAGGACAAACAGCTTTTTTTGAGTTACTTTCTCCTTCTAAGATCAGAGTATTTTCTAATTGTTTTTGTGATTCTACACTTACTCCTGGAAGAGAAAGAAGTTTAGTTAACTGTCGTTTCATGTTTGTGATTTTTGACTATTATCTTAATATTTTAGCATAATAAGTCCTGTAGAACCAAATTTTTACCCTCTTAAGGTTTCTGAGGGAAACTGACCAAATAGTTGATGATAATCTTTTGCTAATCTTCCTCGGTGATAAAAGCCAAATTTCTCAGTTATTTCCCTAAGATTACCCTGCTTATCTTTTTCTTGAAGTTCTTGGTGTAGCGCATTGAGACGCAAACGTTGAAAATACTTTTTTGGTGACATTTGATAATAGTCTTTAAAGATATATTCTAAGGTTCTTTGACTAACTTTTAATTCTTGACATAGATCCTGAGTTGTGATAGATGATTTGAGATTACTAAAGTAAAATTCTTCTGCTTTTTTTAAAATCCTACTGCGGTTTATTTGTTGTTTTTTTAGTTTAATTTCTGTTGCTTCTGCTAAAGAAATAATAATAGTTTTAGCGACTTCTTCTTCTAACTTTTGTTTAAGATCGTAATTAATTAATAAAGGATTAATAGAGGAAGAGGACTGAGAAGTAATTTCAAGTAATAATTGATAAATTTGATGGCACAGTCGCCGTATATAGTTAATCTTTTGAGCATCAACTTTTAGGACTTGGGGAATAGATTGCTTATATAGTTGTTTTTTAAATTCTGATAATTCTAAGATTTCGCAGAGATTATCAAGAAATTTTCTCTCAAAATTAATGAAATAATTACTGTCAGATTTCTGTCGAAGTGCAGCCATTTCTTGATGAGAATAAATAATGGTAATTGTATTGTTATTTATCTTATATTTATGGGAGTAAAAATGGCCATAATTAAAGGCAGGAAAACTAAAAATAAAATCATCTAATCCACATCCTTTAAATAAAATACGTGAATTCTGCTGATGTAAACCTAATTTCATATTATTAGTTAAAACCTGGGATATAGAGCAGTTAAAATTTTCATCACCTACGTGAAATACTTCCCCAGCAAACCCTTTCGGAAAACGACTAAATTTTGATAAATCCCAAAAATGATTATGTCTAAAAGTTAGCTTTTTTTCTTCTAAAAGCAAATCAGATTTTTGGTCAAATGCAAACATATCTAAACGGTTAATTAGGTTAGGAAACATATCAGTTTAAGCTAACATAAAAGTAAACTTTTGTAAAGAAAAAAAACTTGCGTTTTTCGGATCGGTTTGAGGAGTTAGGGAATTTATACTGGGGTTGTACTCAAATGACAATGAGTGCAAAATGATTTCTATTCTTTTGTAATTAGGAGAAATAAGAATGTTTAACGTTCAATTTGGAACATTATTGGTAAACAGTGGTGAAACTTCAACTTTCGATTTTTATAGCCCAGTAATGAAAGCAGATGTAGCATTAAAGAGATTTTCTGGTAATAATGTTTCTTGTCAATTAGTTGGGATTTCTGGAGGTCAAGTTAGGGTTACAGCTTCTTCAGATACAAACGAGCCAGTTGAAGTCCTGATTATAGCCGTAACAGATTAGATCCCTGTTGGTTGTGGGGTGGGCAAATTGCTTAAGACAGAAGATGAGGGGACTTGACGATTAATGTTGCCCACCATAATTATCATTCAGGTGGGCAAACCTATCATCAAAGTAAACTTTTGTGAAGAGAAAAAAACTTGCGTTTTTCGGATCAGTTTGGGAGGTAGGGTAGTGTATATTTGCGGTATATACCCAAAATTCAGCCTAGAAATCGGCTTTTTCGGACGAATTAGCCCATTAGGTTGGCAGTATTGCCTTGCACTCTCGATATGGACTCACAGTCATCTCAAAATCACTTTGAGGTGCGCACTGAGTTGTCTGTAAATCTTTGTTTTAGGACGATCCAAATTAATGAATTTGAACCATTGTTTAACCCGTATAGGGAAGTTGGTTGTGGTGTTCACCATGACACTCTCCTTCCTGCTAGGTACGGCTGTCCCCCCTGGGATAGCCCAAGACTTGCCGCTCCCAGACCCTGAGTTTCACGGCACCATCAACGAAACTTGGGTGGACTCAGTGGCAGATGATAGCATTATGCTTACCCCTGGAGAACCCCCTGAAGGAGCCCCCAACGTTGTGCTGATCATGCTCGATGACGTGGGTTTTGGTGCAGCAGAAACCTTTGGCGGGCCAGTCCACACCCCTACCCTCAACAAACTGGCGAAAAAGGGATTAAGCTACAACCGCTTTCATACTACCGCCCTCTGCTCTCCTACCCGTGCTGCCTTGTTAACAGGACGTAATCATCACTCTGCTGCCACTGGTGCTATCACAGACTTTGCAACGGGATACCCTGGTTATACAGGACTGATCCCCCAAAGCACTGCCACGGTTGCCCAAATTTTGCAATCTCACGGTTACAATACAGCTTGGATTGGCAAAAACCACAACTTACCAGCCTCTCAAGGCACTAGCGTCGGTCCATTCACCCGTTGGCCTAATGGGCTTGGCTTTGACTACTTCTACGGTTTCATCGGTGGCGGTGGCGAGACGGACCAATGGTATCCCAGCTTGTTTGAAAACCGCAATCCCATCAATCAACCGTCCTACCCTGACGAAGATGACCTTGACAATAGCTATAACCTAACCAGCGATCTAGCGGATAAGGCCATTACCTGGGTACAAAATCAAAACTCTTTGTCTCCAGACACCCCTTTCTTCCTCTATTTTGCCCCTGGGGCTACCCATGCTCCCCACCAACCCCCTCCTCGTTATACCCAGAAGTACGAAGACGAAGGGATGTTTTTAGAAGGTTGGGATAAGGTACAGAAAAAAATCTGTGCCAACCAGAAAGAAATGGGCATAATTCCTGAGAATACCCAATGTACAGAGCGGGATGACGCTATTCCAGCCTGGGATGACTCTGAACACTTTGATAATAAATACAGGGCATTGATGGCCAAGCAAATGCAAACCTATGCTGGTTACTTGGAATACACAGACGAGCAAGTTGGCCGAGTAATAGACTCCATTGAGGACTTGGGTGAAATAGACAACACCCTAATTATCTATGTTGTTGGTGACAATGGAGGCAGTGCAGAAGGTAGTTTCACTGGCACTTGTAGTGTCTGGGCAACTTATAGCAACCATGATTATACCGAGGAAGAGAATCTAGATTGCAAAGACGAGTGGGGCCATCCCGGAACGTCTCCTCACTATGCCATTGGTTGGGCTTGGGCTATGAATGCTCCCTTCCGTTGGACCAAACAGGTAGCTTCTTACTTTGGTGGCACTCGCAATCCCATGGTGATTTCTTGGCCTGACGGTATCAATCTCAAGGCCAGTGAAGGAGCCAATATACGGGATCAGTTCCTCCATGTTGTTGATGTTACCCCGACAATTTTGGATGTGGTGGGCATCGATCCTCCTTATCAGTTCAATGATATTCTCCAAAAGCCCATGGAAGGGGCCAGCTTTGCCAACACCTTTGAGTCTGATGGCGCAGAGGCAACCCCCCTTCGGGATACCCAGTATTTCGAGATGGTTGGCCATCGCGGGATTTATCACGATGGTTGGATGGCATCGTCGTTCAATCGATACCCCTGGATCAATACCGGAAGTCAGGCAAATAAAAAACTTCGCCCAATGCCAAAGGATAACTGGGAACTGTTTAATCTCGAAGATGATTTTAGCCAGCATGACAATTTATTGGCTAAGAAAAATCTAAAGACATTAACGGAGGAAGAGAAACAGCAATTACAAGATAAATTAGCTGAAATGACGGCTCTGTTCGATAGCGAAGCCAAAAAATACGATGTTTATCCCCTTGACGATCGCTTTAACGATCGCGCACTTCTGGATCGTCCTAGTGTTCTTGGCGATCGCACCGAGTTTGAGTTTTATCCTGGGATGATCTTTCTGCCTGGAGAAGTTGCCCCCGACTTCTCCCTAAAAGACTACACCATTACCGCAGACCTGAATATTACCCATCCGCACCAGGTTAAAGGGGTTATTTTAGCCAATGGAGGAGATGCTTCAGGCTTTAGCCTCTATGTCAATGATGAACACAAGTTGGTCTTTGAGTATAACTATCTCAATCTTGAGCGATCCCAAATCGTTTCTGATCAGAATCTACCCCAGGGGGATACTCAGGTTAAGTTTGTCTTTGATTACGACGACTCATCTTTCGACAACGAAATGTCTGTATGTTTTGAAACATCAGAGGGGACTCTACTTCAAAACACAGAAGACATTCTTGATTCTGTAAAGTCAGGGGATGAGGATATTGATATTCGATCAGTGGGTTGTGGTGGCACTGGTTATCTCTATGTTGATGGTAATCAGGTAGCTTCTGGTCACATTGATAAAACCTATATCAGTACCTTTATGGATTCGTTTGATGTGGGGATGGATATGTGGAGTCCAGTAAGCGAGGAATACGAAGAACAACTACCCTTCGAGTTTACTGGTGGTGAGATTAAGAAGGTGACGATCGATATCGCTCCATCTGAATACGAAATCGCATCCCGAGAGTAACCCTGTTTATCTAAGGACTAAAGTAATGTCTAAACAGGTGAATTTATCCCCTGTTTAGATAACCTCTAGAATCCCTGTCGATTTATCGCAGGGAGTCTCAAAGAAGACCTGCGTTAGATAACCCTAAGATAATTCCTGCTCCTAGAATATGCCCAAAACTAGCGGTTGCCAATAATTCTGGAAGTCCAAATTGTTTCTTGGAAGCTAACTGAGGTAAAGGTAGATCAGGTCCTTGACCAGTTTTTTGAATGGCAAAATAACCGAGGATAAAGCTAAACAGATTCGCTGTAATCATAATCACTCCTACGGATAAATTCCATGAGGTGGTGACCACAGGGGCAGCATCAGCCAGTATCATAATATTTAAGAGCATGAATCAAACTCCTGTTTGAAGGTATGAATGTGAACAAAAGGCATTATAGGGATCTATCTGGGCAAAATTCCACTTTGTTTGAATACTTAACAAGTATAGGGAGTTAGGCAAAATGCGAGTTAAAATTTGTGGCATTACTCAAGCCAAACAAGGACAGGTTATTGCACAATTAGGGGCAACGGCGTTAGGATTTATTTGTGTTGAGCGATCGCCTCGTTACATCAAGGCTCAACAAATTCAAGACATCATCCAACTTTTGCCTACAACCATAGACCGTATAGGGGTTTTTGCTAATGCTAGTGTAACAGACATTGAAGCGGTGGTAACGGTGGCTCAATTAACGGGAATACAACTACACGGGGATGAAACGCCTCAATTTTGCGCTCAAATCAAACAATTATGGCCTGATTTAGAAATTATTAAGGCGTTTAGAATTAAATCCCCAGAGTCTTTATCGGACATTCCTCTCTATGTACAGGTGATTGATACGTTACTGTTGGACGCTTATGATCCTCAACAGTTAGGGGGAACAGGAAAAACGTTAAACTGGGACATTTTAGCCACGTTTAAGCCTGATCGACCTTGGTTTTTGGCGGGAGGGTTAAATCCTAACAATATTTTACAAGCTCTTGACAATTTAGACCCGGATGGCATTGACTTATCCAGTGGGGTTGAGCGATCGCCTGGAGACAAAGATATTAATAAAGTTACTCAATTATTTGAACGATTAAGTCATCATCTTTAATTTTTCTCTTTTGTTACGAAAAGCCTCAAATAATAAATAATTGCTAAGTTGGGTTAACAAACTTCATGTTCATATCTTAAAATTTAATTAAGAAGCAAAATTATTGGGTAAGAATTACTTGTTTGTCAAACGATCTTCTTTTCTCTGAGGTCATCTCTTTCGCCATTTTATCTAATCAATTAAGTAGAGTTGACCAAAGATAATCAGCAACAGTTCCTAGGTCATAATTTTCGGTTTTATTCCTTTATCTAATCAGTTGAGGAATGTTTAGAAGCTGTTGCTTTTCATTCATTGATACCTGTTACATCTCCCTTAAAAACTTTTCTGCAATCTAAGGAATAAAATCATTATGAACGGATTACTTGCTGATGCTAGTACCAGACTAGAAAAAGCCTTAAAATATACATCAATTTCTGATGATGCCAGCGAACGATTAAAACATCCTAAAACCAGTTTAAGTGTTTCTATTCCTGTGAGAATGGACGATGGTTCTTTACGTATTTTTCAAGGGTATCGAGTACGTTATGATGATACCAGAGGACCAGGAAAAGGTGGGGTTCGTTATCATCCAAATGTAACCATGGACGAGGTACAATCTTTAGCCTTTTGGATGACCTTTAAATGTGCTTTATTAAACTTACCCTTTGGGGGGGCTAAAGGGGGAATAACCCTGAATCCTAAAGAACTTTCAAAACAAGAATTAGAACGGCTAAGTCGGGGTTATATTGAAGCCATTGCTGACTTTATTGGCCCTGATATTGATATTCTTGCCCCTGATGTTTATACCAATCAAATGATCATGGGTTGGATGATGGATCAATATAGCATTATTCGGCGAAAAATCAGCCCTGGTGTGGTGACAGGAAAACCCCAAACTATGGGAGGAAGTCAAGGAAGAGATACGGCGACAGGAACCGGTGCTTATTATGTCATTCAAACCATTCTTCCTAAGTTTGAACTGATACCAGAAAAGACAACCGTTGCAGTACAAGGGTTTGGAAAAGCGGGCGCAGTGGTGGCAGAATTATTGGCTAAAGTGGGCTATAAAGTGGTCGCAGTTAGTGATTCTAAAGGAGGAATTTATGCAGAAAAAGGGTTAGATATTCTCAGCATTCGTAACTATAAAAAAGAACATCAAGGAATTGCCGCTATTTACTGTGAAGATACGGTTTGTAATATTGGTGACCATGAAAGTATCACCAATGAGGAGTTATTAGCGTTAGATGTTGATGTTTTAATTCCGGCTGCGTTAGAAAACCAAATAACAGCAGAAAATGCCAATAATATCAGAGCAAAATTTATCTTTGAGGTTGCCAATGGTCCGATTACTTCTGCTGCTGATGCGATTTTAGATAAAAAAGGAATCTATGTGTTTCCTGATATTTTGGTCAATGCGGGAGGGGTAACAGTTAGTTATTTTGAATGGGTGCAAAATCGTAGTGGTTTGTATTGGACAAGAACAGAAGTGAATGAACGCATGAAGGATAAAATGATGAGTGAAGCGGAACAAGTTTGGTCTATTGCACAGCAAGATGGGGTTTCCATGCGAACCGCAGCTTATATTCATGCGTTAAATCGTTTAGGAGACGCATTAGACGCAAAAGGAACAAGAGATTATTATCTCAATGGTTCTACTCATTAATGTCTTCAGACAAACGTAGCTTAACCGATAATTATTCATTAGTCTCCTTATGGTTTATAAGGAGATTTTTAGATTTTTTGAGGTTCTTTGTATACAATGTTAATATGACGATGATCCTACTGATCGAATCTAGTTACGAGAATTATGTCTGATAATTACCCCAATCAATTAAAAACGTCTTCTTGGTTATTTTATGGTTTAATTTTCCCGGTTGTTGTTTTAAATATTATTGTTTTTATTTTTTTTTTCAACAATTTAAAGGTGTTTTTTATTCTTTCACTATAGCGAGTTTTTTGGCTTTATTATTAAATCATCCTATCCAATTCTTAGAAAATAGGTTAGGATTAAGTAAGATTTATGCAATCCTCTTAGTCTTTTTAACCTTCACTTTAATTTTTTCTGTACTTGGTATTATTTTACTTCCTATTATTGTTATTAAATTTTCTGCTTTATTAACTATTTTACCAGACTGGATTCAATCCACTAGCCTTCAAATTAATCAAGTGAGTTATTGGTTCAATAGTAATAATTCCTTGGTTGATAGTCAAACCATTATTAATCGATTAACGGATAGTTTTCAGGATCAACTACAAGGTGTTATTCAAGGGTTTCCTAACTTTGTTTTTGGAACAATTGGTAACTTACTGAGTATTTTTTTAATCGCTGTTTTAACGATCTTTTTCTTATTCTATGGTAACTCTTTCTTGAAAAATTGTTTACATTCTTGGTTTTCTCCTGAAGTTGGATCAGTAATACATAAAACTCTCTACCGAAATTTTAATAGTTATCTTCTCAATCAAGTGGTTTTAAGTAGCTAGGCAGAATTAAATAGAAAACGTTCAGTGTGATATTTTCCTTTTTGAGCGCGAGCTTCGATCCCATCGATAACGGCGATCGCTAAATCATATTCATCTTCA
>JAAUYH010153480.1_pt1 | contig 37248 bp, 32 predicted proteins | sample 7278061 | NCBI WGS metagenome assembly JAAUYH01 (sample SAMN14350203, study PRJNA611818) | marine sediment metagenome | isolation source: surface marine sediment (0.6m) | place: French Polynesia: Moorea | collected 2018-08 | reverse complement strand
TTCCCCTCTCCTACCCTACGGGAAGCCACTCCGTGTCTATAGTAAGGAGAGGGGTGTCCGAAGGACGGGGTGAGGTTTTGAGTGTATTGAACTCAACTGAAAACCGCTATAGTCTGGCGATCGCTTCTAATTTCTGTTTAGATTCCCTTAGATCCCCTCTATTTTGGGTACAATCAAAATAAGCGTTGATTACAGGCTATGCCAATGGTGATAATTTCCAGGCAGGTTAGTGAGCTTGAATTTGATGAATTTGCAGGACAACTCACCCAAACCATTGTATTGCCCAACATTAGCTGGAAAACCTATAACGCGCTGATTACAGACATAGGTGACAATTGCTGTGTCCGTCTAGCATATAATCGGGGTATCCTGACTATCAAAATGCCATCCAAGCTGCATGAAATTATCAATCGCTTACTTGCTCGGATTGTGAAAACCCTGACAGAAGAACTTGATATGGAAGTTGTTGATGTGGGTTCGACTACCTTTAATCGTCAGGACTTAGAAAAAGGTGCAGAACCGGATACAGCTTTCTATATTCAAAATGCCGAAAAGCTGGAAGGACTCGATCCTGAGATTCCCGCACATCTAGCACCGGATTTGGTTATTGAGGTAGATATTACTAGTCCTTCTACTGAACGCATCAAAATTTATCAAGCTTTGGGTGTTCCTGAAGTTTGGCAGTATACTAAGCAGCGAGGATTGGTAATTTACTGTCTGCAATCTCAAGGATATGTGGAATCTGATGTTAGTGCTACTTTTGTGCAGGTGACAGCCACTGTTCTCAATCAGTTCTTGCAACAGCGACAAACTCAAAGTGAAAACCGTGTGATTCGGGCTGTACGAAGCTGGATTCAGGAACAGATTTAACGATTATTGTCTCACCCAGAGGCGATCGCACAATATCATCATCTTACTGATACCAATTCAAATGATTTTTGTGACACATCAATTATTTGTAGGGGTTTAGCATTGCTAAACCCCTACCCATGTACCCATATGTCCCATTCTTTTTTCAAATTGGTATGAGGTAAATGTCTGTATTGCAGTATTCCCAATAAACACGGTTTCTCCTTGGTTGGCGATCGCAAAGAATGCTCAAAATTCAGTGTAATTCCTAGTTGTCAGTGCCTAAGTATACTGGGCTATAATCTGTGGCAGGGAATTAGCAACTACCTTGATATTTTATTAATTATTATGCGAACCGATGTAGAAGATTTAAAGATTACTGACAGTAGATTTGAACAAATAACTGGTATTAAAATTGATAGATTTAGAAATCCAGGAGTAAAAATAGCAGGGGATTTTATTGTTGATTTGTTTTACATTCTATTTGGTGGTTCTTTCATCATTTTTCCTATAATTTATTATCTTATTTGTCATTTTTTTGGTGTTTCTGAATTAGACCGTTTATTAGGTAATGTTCCTAATTGGTTATTTTATGTAGCTGTTATTGTCCATATTGGAATATCGGTTATAATTTCTATAATTATAGCAATTATAACAAATAAACTATTACACAGAAAATTAGCAAATCTCAGGAAGTTATTTTTAGAAGTTGAAAATTATAACCAGGTCTTAAAAGCGATTGATATTAAAGACCAATTAGAGGATGCCGGAAATCAAGGTATTAATTTAAAGGATAGAGCCAGAGTATTAGAAGCTTTAAAGTTAACTAGAGAAGATTTAATACGAGCCTTAAAAACAGAGAAAATTTTCAGAGATAACAAAGATTTTATTGACCAAAATCCAGCTATTTTTACCAGTAATTTAGCAAGTGTAAGAGCATTACAGATTAGTGACAAAGCCAGTGAATGGAGTCATTTGCTGAATCAAACCTTACAAGTAGCGGTAGAAGTTCAAGAAGAAATGCAAAGATTCCAAAACCATAATTAAAGTGTATTTTTATAGCGATTTTTAGGTAAATGGACTACAGGGGTTTAGTAATGCTCACTAGTGTCGATTTAACGCAAAACCCACACCCTGCAAGGAAATTAATTTCCTTGCTAATAGACGAAGTCATCTAAAAGATGACTAAATAAGTCATATCTTGCATCACTATCAATAAGCATGGAGAAACCAGGTTGATGAATGTTCGCATTTAGGGTTTTGACAGGTCAATATTCTGAAATTTACCAGGTTTCACAACATAGTTGCATTCCGGTGTGATAAGCTGTTGTGCTTTTAATTTGTATTATGGGGCAAGGGATGCCTACCCCACAAGAATTCTATCAAAATTGAATATCTAATTTAAATGCGCTTTAGCTTAACCCAGTTTTTCTTCAGTCTACTTGAGTAGACTTTGTATATTAGCCCGGAACTTTAGTTCAGGGTAGGTGAGAAAGTCAACAGATAAGCAATCTCTAGCTTAAGTTGACACCAATGAGCAATGCTAAACCCATTTTTGGGTAACCTCAGAAACTGGGTTTCTTTAGGTCAAATATCCAAAATTTTCGCACCTAATCGAGAAGAAACCCGGTTTCTCTGATTAAATATAAAACCTCACCCCCATCCCCTCTCCTTACTATAGACACGGAGTGGCTACTTTCAGAAGCCACTACTCTACGAGAACACTACGTGAACGTGTCTACCCGTAGGGTAGGAGAGGGGTGTCCGTACCCCTTACGGGGAAGCAAGCTACGCGTAGCGTGTCCGCAGGACTTAAGGACGGGGTGAGGTATCTACCTACCTACTCTCGTCCCCAATCTTTAATATTCCATGTCTCTGCATCCCAAGGGGTTAAATCCACACCCACAAGTCTATTACTAACCGCGCTGACATCAGGACGAACAACTATGGGAATCATTACCACATCTGCAATCAACAAGTCATTCATTTGTATAAATAACTGCTGACGTTTATCAGGATTCAACTCAGTTGTGGACTGTTTCCAAAGTGCATCATATTCAGGATTACAATACCGTGGATAGTTCAATCCTGACCAACTATTGCTTTTCTGGGCAATTTCGTCACAAGTCCACCTCTTCATATATGTACCAGGATCGGGATTGGTATTACCGCTAGTAAACATTTCCATATCTGCATAAAAGTGACTAACGGTGTCTGGGTTAGCAGGATCGCTAGAGAAGAAAATACTTGCATCGATATTTTTCAATTCTACCCCCACACCAATAGATGTTAATGCTTGTTTGATGATTTCCTGGGTTTTCTGTCGCAGGGGGTTAACGGAAGTCTGGAAAACAACATTCATTTCTGTGCCATTTTTATCCCGGATACCGTTACCATTACTGTCTTTCCATCCCGCTTCATCCAGTAAGTCAGCGGCTTTTTTCAGGTTAAATTGGTAAGTATTATTAGGAGACTGATAAATATCTGGTGCGACCAGAATGTTTGCAGTCGCTTTACCAGTGGTACCGTATAATCTTTTAGCAATGGTATCCCGGTCAACAACATAACTCAAAGCTTGACGAACCCTCTTGTCCCTAAAGAAGGGATGGGGAAACTTGACACTGGAACGTTCTTTATCTGGAGTTTCCTTGTTAGGATCGGTGTAATTAAGTAAAATCCGCTCTACATTACCGCCAAAACTGGTGACAATTTTACCCTTACCTGCTGCTTGCAACTGCTTGAGAATTGGTGCTTCTACCTGGATATTCCAACCATAATCTACGTCTTGGGTTTGTAATACTGCTCTCGCTGCGGAAGTTGCATCCCCACCACCCTTCAGTTCTATACGCTCAAAAAACAGCTTATCTGCTTCTCGGAAGAAGGGATTTGGCTCATAGACCACAATATCACCTGGTTTAAATTCTACCACCTTATAGGGACCAGTTCCCACAGGAATCAAATTTGCTGGAGCTTCCCTAGCCTTAGTTCCATTATATTTCTCAAAGACATGGCGGGGTAGTACCATCCCATTTTCCCCCACAAAAGCCTCAGACCAAGCTGGGTTAACCCCCTTAAAATTGATTTTAACAGTATACTCGTCAATGGCTTCGACGCTTTTGAGTAATTCTGCATTGGTGGTGGAAGCTGTAGCGGGGTTGGAGAAAAATTCATAAGTAAAAACCACATCTGCTGCGGTAAAAGATTTACCATCAGACCACTTTACCCCCTGCTTCAGTTTCCAGGTAACAGATTTACCATCTTTGGCAATTCCGCCATTCTCTACGGTAGGTATTTCTGCGGCGAGGAAGGGTATTAATTTACCGTCTTTATCGTAGCTAGCTAAGGGTTCATAAGTAATGCGACTGCCTTCAAAATCTTTAATTCCTGTAGCTAGATGGGGATTGAGGATAGTTGGTGCTTGCCAATATAACAACCGTAAGGTTTTGTCTGTAGCGGAGAGAGATTCGGGCTGTGGAGAAGAACAGGCTGTTAATAATAATACACTTATTAATAATGAAAGAGCAAATATCTTACCTCTGCTAAATTGACTACAGACAAGCATATTATGATTTCCTCACGATTTGACACCATAATACCCGAATATGGATTTTAAAAAAAAGAAGTTTTCCGTATATTCCAAGAGGTATTTTTAATACTTGGCACATTAATATTGAGAAAAAGATTATACAGAAAGTTTCTGCATAATAAATAGTTATACTGCTTCAATTATTAGTAAGGATGCTGAATTTGTGTTTTAAACTTTGGGTTACTTTAAGGAGGCAATCAGCAGCTTATTGGTGGATATTCTATATGCTATTTACTACAAGTATTTTCTACCTATGAACAAGACAAATTGGCTTTCCCAACTACCTTCTCTAAAATCATGGTTAATGGCTATTAAGTTAGCAATACCAGCTTATGTTGGTGCAAATGTAGTTCTTGCATTTGAATTTTGGCGTTATTCTCTTGTGGGGAGTCTTTTAGCTGCCACTGGTAACGATGGTTTAATACTCTTTTTTGTAGTTTCTGTTATTACCTTACTCTTATCTCTCCTATGGTTTTTAATTTTGGTAGGACTGTATGGGCTTTTACTCAAGCTTTTGTGGTCAAATCCACCACAATGGCTTCGTTTACCCAAACTTAAATCCCTAATTATGCGGGATTTTGGAATACTTGTAGTTTCAGTTTTTCCAATCGTTGTAATTTTTGCAATTCATGGGCTATTAGTGAGTAACATCAAACAAACTTTTGCTGATTTGAGAACCCTAAGATTAACCTATGATTTTTTTCTGCTAAGATTTTGGTGGCTTTGGATAATATCTGCCGCTTATCTTTACCAATGGCGTCTAAGAAAAAGTTCAATTTAACCAGTAAGTCTAGATATAAAAAAGTTGAGAAGGAAATGGAAAACGAATTACGTCCTGAGTACAACTTTTTCTTGGGTTTGGATTGTTCATTATTAGGGATTTCCAAATAAAAAAAATATCCTAATTGTAAATTCGTGTGTTATCGATATTCCCGATGTTCTTCTTTCCAAATAAAAAAATATCCCAAACGTCAATTTACCAATCCAATGATTCGTAGGGGCGCGGAAACCACGCCCCTACAATGTGGGATAATTTATATTATGGTATTTCCTGACCCAATGTAAGCGTTTGTATTGCATCCATCAGTTTCTAGGGATTTTCACAAAAAAACTGAGTCAATATAACTGACTCAGTCTCAAACGTTTGTCCTTTTTTCTTCGTCTTGGTTGCGAAATCTGAAGAAAGCAATCTAAACTTTAGCCACCTCTCTATTCTTTACTGATGGATGATAACCATTAGATTGTTCCCTTTTGACATAGATAAATTCTTCTTTTCCAGTAATTAACCTTGCACCACTATTGCGGGTGAAATAGTTCCAAATCCACTGAGTCATGACTACTGTCTTGTTGTTAAACCCAATTAAGAAGTAGATGTGGACAAATAACCAAAATAGCCAAGCTAGGGAACCTCTGAGTTTTATAAACCTTAAATCTACAACCGCGTGATGTTGTCCAATTACTGCTAAACTACCTCTATCAACGTAGTTAAATCCTGGTATTTTTTTCCCTTGTACTCGCTGTTTAATCAGTGAAGCTACGTATTCGCCCTCTTGCATAGCTACCGGTGCAACCGCAGGTAAGGGTCTACCATTTTCATGGGCAAAGTGGGCTAAATCACCGACTACAAAGATATTAGAATAGTCCCCAACACTTAAATCTGGTTCCACAACCACTCTACCAGCCCGGTCAAGTTCGGCACCAGTACGTTCTGCTAACACCTTACCCATGGGGGAAGCTTTCACCCCTGCTGCCCATAATACCGTTTTGGCAGCAATTTGTTTGATTTCTTCCCCCTGTTTCATGGTAACCATGTCACCTTCGATATTCGTTACCAAGGTTTTGGTTTGCACCCTCACACCCAAGCTATTTAAAGATGCTTCCGCTTCTTGGGATAACTGGGGTGCAAAGGGAGGTAAAACTCGATCTAAACCCTCTAACAGTAGGATTTGCGCTTCTGATGTGTCGATGGTACGGAAATCTTCTTTCAGGGTATGGTAAGCTAATTCTGCGATCGCACCCGCTAATTCTACCCCAGTCGGACCAGCACCCACAATTACAAAGGTTAACCAAGCGCGACGAATTTCTGGATCTTTTTCCTTCTCCGCAGCTTCAAAAGCCATAAAAATCCGACGACGCATTTCAATTGCATCTTCCACCGTCTTCAAACCCGGTGCAAAATCTTCCCACTCATCCTTGCCAAAGTAAGAATGCTTTGCACCAGTAGCAACTATTAAGGAATCATAAGGGATTGCTTCATTACCCACAATCACCTCTTGTGCTTTGGGATTGATATCACTCACCTCTCCCAGCAACACCCTTGTATTCTTACTCTTACTCAACACCGAACGCAGAGGGGAGGAAATATCTGCGGGGGATACCGTACCTGTAGCGACTTGATACAGTAGCGGTTGAAATAGGTGAAAATTACGCTTATCTATGAGAGTAACTTTTACAGCAGCTTTAGCCAAAGCTTTTGCAGCATAAAGTCCACCAAAACCACCACCAACGATGACTACGTGGTGGGGTGGTTGATTTTCAACTGCGTTTACCATAAGAAATATTTCCTTGTGTTGAGAACCTTTAACCTTTATTAACAAATTTGTATCAAACTTGTCATAATCATTTCTGTTTACCTGACACAAATTAAAAAAAGCTTAAAGTAGTTGAAGTTACGACAAAGCAAGGAACACCGGGAATGGGGAACAGTCCTGGAAATCGGTTTGATTCTTGAGGTTTTAATAAGAATTATTATTTATAAGCTGATGTTTTAATATACATACTTTGGCGTTGCTGAATGGGAGTATTTACATACTTTCTAATTCTTGCATTCATAATCTAATGAGAAATATTCCTTTCATGAGAAAATTCTCATAAAATTTTTAATGTCCGAATGGTAGTATAAATTTGATCTTTCTTTTTAGAAAGAATTTTACACTGAACCTATTGCTAGACAAGGGCTTGAAACTGTAACCAAATCTTTGGACAAAATTCCCCAAAGTTGACATTTTGGGGAATTAACCCAAAGTGTATTCGAGCATTTAAAGAATGGATTAAGGAGTTACCGTGCTGCTTGGATTCAAAACACAATTGAAATTAAACAATCATCAGCGGACGCAGCTAGCTAGACATTGTGGCGTGTTTAAGTGTGAGTGTTGCGGTCTTCAACTTGACCGGGACTTAAACGCAGCCCTCAATCTGAACAAAGCCGTCAGTTAGGCGGTGTTAGCCTGTGGACAGAGTGCTGCCGACAGTTCTGGATGAAGCAGGAATTAATCACCAAACGCCCCTAGCCAAAGCTACCTAGCGTAGAAATGTCTAAATGTGGGTAAGTTTGGGTAAGTATTATTTAACGGGTGCATATCTATGGCAGTTTTCGATTTTAGCGAACAAAGTCTTGTCGATCAGGACTTTACAGATCAAAACCTCAATGGCTCTACATTTTTCAAAGCTAGTCTGTTAGGTTCATCTCCAGATCCAGCCTCATTTTTATTTGTGGATACAAAACTTAGAGGTACCGACTTTCGGGAATCTAATTGGGAGAATGTTAATGCCTCTGGTGCTATCTTTGCCCCTAATAACAACTTTGGTCCATCTGATTTATCTTTGGCAACCTTAACAAATGTCAACTTCAGTGGAGCCAACCTCAGACAGGCTAATCTATTTAAGGTCAGTACCAATGGCATCAACTTTTCCAACGCCAACCTAACTGATGCTATTCTAGGAGAAGCCAATCTTAGTGGTGAACAGTCTGAGCGTCCCAACTTTCAGGGAACCAACTTGACCCGCGCTGACCTCTCCCTGGCGAACCTCAAAGCCGCTGACTTGACGGGAGCTAGATTGGTAGATGCTAACTTAACTGGAGCTAGTCTGGAAGCTATTATCCTACAGGATGCAAATGCTAGTGGAGCTGACTTTAGGGGTACTAACTTTACAGATGTCTTCCTGTTCGATGTTAATTTTAACCTCGCTAACTTTGAAGGTGTCTCCCTCAGCGATGTCAACAGCGTTATCCCTGAAGGTGTAGTACTTCCTCCAGGCACAGTTGTAGACGAGTTTGGACTTCCCACGGATTTTAATCTCAGATTTCGTGGTGCAGACTTGAGTAACTTGATCGCAGATGACGTTAATTTGGCTGGTTCCGATTTTCGTTCACTGGGTGCAAATATCACCGAACTAGATGGTGCTAGTTTTGCCGGGGCAAATCTAAGTGATGCGGTCTTTACCGGAGTCGATTTGAGTGACGCAAACTTCAATGGAGCAAACCTCAGTGGAGCCGATTTCCGTGGAGCCAATTTAACAAATGCAGACCTGACGGGAGCTGACGTGACGGGGGCTGACTTCAGAAATGCTATCTTGGCAGGGGTTAGCCTGAAAGAAGCAACGGGAGACAGTCTTACCAATTTCACAGGTGCTGACCTTTCTGGATCTAATCTGGGAACAACTATCGCGGAGAAAAGCAGCTTTATTGGCAGTAACTTCCAGGATGCGATCTTGACCGACGCTAATCTGGTTGCAGCCAATTTAACTGGTGCTAACTTTAGCGATGGACCCGATATGGACAGTATCGGAGCAAATCTAACGGGGATTACATTTGTTGACGGGATTGCCATTAATGCCAACTTTGAGAATGCTCTCCTTGTTAACGCTGACTTGTCGAAGGCAAACTTCACTGGTGCTAACTTGATGGGTGCTGACTTAACGGGAGCAATTACCATAGACACCATTGGACTTTAATCCTAAAAAAGTGGCATTGCATAAATGCGGGATGATTTTGATGGTTTTGTGGGATGAGCATCTTGCCTTGTGGAACGGTCATCCCTGCCCGTTTTTTATATTTCACCAGGCAGGCAAGATGTCTACCCTACTCATATTCATCCCTTAATTCAGCAATGCCAAAAAGCGATATAAACTCGGTTTTTCGTCCAGGTACAAGATGTCTGCAAAGTTTGATTGGTGCAAAACCTCACCCCCTACCCCTCTCCTTGTCAAGGAGAGGGGTGTAGGTATCTGCTACAGGGAAGCTACCCACAACCTTCTGTACTCTACTCTTCTATACATAGATATGGCGTTTCGTCAAGCTACGCTAATACCAACTCCCTATTTTTTATCGGCGATATTCGTCACCACAATCGCCAATTAACTGATATAAATCCCGTGATTGACTGGAGATATCATCTATTTGCTTTAAATCCTCAGCATCGAGACTAAAATTAAATACCTTGGCGTTATCTTCTATATGTTCAGATATTCCTAATCTTGCACCTACAATTACACCCCCTACAGCTGGTTTATCTAAAATATAACGCACAGCAATATTAGGAATGCTAACACCATGTTTATCTGCAATTTGCTTCAGCGTAGTAAGTAATTGCTGAAAGAAATTCCAACCACCCCAACCATCAATCATATTCTTGTATTTGCGTAAACTCACAGTTTCTAATTGAAATTTTCCTGGTTCTGGCTTCCCTAGATATTGTTCCGATAAAAAGCCACCACAAACAGTACCGTAAGTAAAAAGTTTGATACCATGTTCTTGGCAGAATTTAATCATGTTGACTTCAGGACGACGGTCTACCAAGGAAAATTGCACTTGATTGGAAACTATTTTGATGCCAGCATCGATAATTATTTGTAGATGTTCAGTATCAAAGTTTGTCAATGCCAGATGTTTAATTTTGCCCTCAGTTTGCAATTCTGCCATATATTTGAGTGCATCCAGGTACCCTGAATCTCGATATTCCCACCAGTGGAATTGCATTAAATCTAATGATTCGACGTCCATCCTTCGTCGAGATATATTAATATTTTCTTCCACAATTTGTTTGGTCATTTTACCAGGACGAGGCACCCATTTGCTAAAGGCTTGAATATTAGCTAAAGCCTCTTTCCCACGGGTAGCAATTACCTGTCGGCGAAATTCACCAATGAAATCTTCTGCGGGTCCATAATGGTCGGCTAAATCCCAAGTTGTAAAGCCTGCATCCATATATTTAAACATAGTTTGGATGGCGGTTTTAGGGTTAATGCGTCCGTGTCCACCAGAAACTTGCCACATTCCATTTAATATCCGGCAAATATTTAAATCGGGGGTAAACTGAAGACGACTTGATGCAGGTAGATTCATGACAAATTAATTTAATTTTAAGAACAACAATCCATTTTCTCAGAAAAGATGAAAGAATATCAAAATTCCAAAATCCCGACTTCTCTAAGAGGATGTTTGAAAAGTATTATGTCTAAATCACAACCCTAAAAACCTAACCCCTAACCCCTAGGGGAAACCCTCTCCTAGAAGGAGAGGGAAGCGGAAAAACTTTTAATGCTGGAAGGGGAACAGAAAAATAGGGGTTTCAAAGTCTGTTTTCTCCTAGGAGAGAGATAAGAAGTGAGGTTTTTTCGTAAAGCTTTAGACTTGACAAACAACCTCTAAGAAGTGAGGAATCTTATTTATCAGAAGATTTTGATAATCTCTACCTATAGGCATAGTAGTTAATTTCACTATCGAAAGAATCATAAATTATCAAAAATTTATATGATAGTGTTGACTGGTTGAAAAACTTTAGGAGTACTTTATGTCTACATCTATCATAGCTAAAAATAATATGCCCTTTCTAGAAAAGGTAATGCGTGAAGGTAATCTCAATGATGTGTATGAAGCTAGAGATTTAACAGAAATTGTCTACCGCACAATGCGCGACTTGATGAATACAGAGACAATCGACAAAGTAGCATCGGAATTAAAGAAAGAAACACTACCCACCACAGATAAAACTCTACAAAACGAAATTGCCGACCTTTGGCAAGATAGAAATCCCCTTGTTGCTTGGTTAAGCAGAATTCGTCCTCAATTTAAAGGTGCAGTACCTTTTTCCTTTGATGATAATTTGTTTATTACTCGGGTGGAACAAGAAGGAGGAATGCCACAAGAAACTAATGGTGAGACAGTAATTAAAGCTGTTTTCTCAGCTACTAAATACGAACTATCTCCAGAAAGTATTCAAGAAATATCTGAAGTATTGCCTGGGAAAATTAAAGAAATTTGGCAGCAAGCTTAGATAATTAAATTTTTGATTTGAGATATTGGATAATAATTGATAATCTCAAATCTGATTTCATTTATTTATTTGAAACAACAATATCTTAGGAGTTTAGCAATGCTAAACCCCTATAATAGCTGTAAAAATTCTCAAGGATTAATTATCATCTCTCAACCATAAATTATAAAAGTATGGTTTGTAAGAAACTAGAATATACAGCAATGCCAGAAACCGGGTTTCTAAACGCAAAATGCAAAATAAATTATGATTTTACAGGTCAAGATTCTTAAGAAACCCGGTTTCTCTATGCTTGCCCGACCAATGGTATAACTTGTTAAATATATCCAATTTTTAATGCAGAATTTATTACTATAACTTACGAAAAATTGATATAAATATTTATTCCTTAATATAATGCAATCTCTATCTTCAGAAAATATGAAATTTCCCACCTTAGGAAGGTTTCTTTGAAAAACTAGAGTAGTATCCTCATGCTCAACAAACCTTTTGAGGTCATTTTGTGGACGCAACTTTAACTAGAGCCAAAGAGTTAAAAAAAACACTATTAGATTTTGTTCTCGAAGCTGAAGGAGATTTAGCTGTTTCCCTAGAAACCTTTAGTGCAGAACAGTTATCTCATTTTTCTAAATCTCAGTATCAAGACACCAGTAACGATATGGTATTGGATATGTTTTTGACTGAGGGAAGAGTGGGAGATAAGACACCCATTGATTTATTTTTGGAAAATCATCCAGATTTATCCGCAAGCGATCGCACCCTTGTTAACGGTTGGAAACGTGGTTTTGTGGGTTTGTTTGCAGTTAAGCAAGTCTTAAGTGACGGTTTCGAGTTGATGAACTGGTTAACAGCCAAGGATTATCTAGTCAAAACCAAGGATTCCCAAGAAGCACAGCAATTAAGTCGAGCCAAACAAGGAGAAATTTTACTCACCCGCATTGCACCTATCACTGATACTGACTGGATGTTTTCTGCTCCCATTACTTTAATGGGTAAATTAGGAAAACCCAAACTAGCTGTGGCTATTGGTAATTTTAAAGACCATTACAAAAACAATCTTTACGGTGATGCACCAGAACTGTTAGCAGAAGCATGGGATTCTGTGGAGAAATATCACCAAGATTTTATCGACTTTTTCGGTAGCGATGAGGTGACTTTATCGGGATACGAACTACAAAAAAAACTTACAGAATTTCAACAGCAAATTACTCAACGACGGTTGGAAGCTGCGGGAATTGATAGTTCTAAATCTCTGCAAGAATTGGCACAATCAGCTGGGATTTCTCCTGAGGAAATCACGGAAACAGCAGAGTCAATGGGTATAGATCCACAAATGGCTGCTCGAATCTTAAATGACAAGAAAAGTGCCAAAATGGTTATGCCTCAAATTGAGTTACCAAACCACCTCAAAAAAGCAGAAGAAGTAACAGTTATTACCCATCCTCGCTGGGGACAGGTATTTTTAACTAACTATTCTCAATTTAAAACTTTGCTAGAAGCTACAGATTGGCAAAATACACCGGAAGCCGAAAAATTGGTAAGGGAATATTTAGAATCAAAAGATATCAACGCTTCCATTTGGTTCCGTCTAGCGCAGCAATATCCCGTGCAACTAGAAAATATGTTGCGAGAAACCTTAAAACGCCCAAATTTCAATTTACAACAAGATTTAAACGATTTATTAAAAAATGTGAACAAACCCATCAATCCAGCATTACCAGAAATCGCTAGCGTACCAATACATTTGCACAATTTGTTTCAAGAAGCCTTATCAGAAGTTAACAAAAAGACAAAATCTAAAAGTAAGAGCAAATCGAAGACAGGGTTTGGATTTCAGTCTTGAGATAGTTTACAAAACTATACTTTGGGTACATATTGAGTTGCAAAAATTACTACAAATTATAGAGGTATTTTTCAATGAGAATTTAGTAGAATAAAGAAAGTTAAGCTTGTGTGTATCAAAGGTTAGATTATTTTACCCAAGGCTGTGAAACATTAATGATTGTTAAACGCTTACCTCTAACAGCCTTCTAATCATCAAAGCTTGATTGAAGAAGTAAGTATCAATTGGAAAGTAGTTTGTTTGAGGAAAAAATATGAATATTATTGCTTGGGTAGTTTTAGGACTAATAGCTGGGGCGATCGCTAAAGCCATTTACCCCGGACACCAAGGTGGGGGAATACTAGCGACGATGCTTTTAGGTATTGTAGGTGCTTTTGTGGGAGGAACTGTATTTCAACTATTGACGACGGGAACGCTACAGTTGACAGCAGCTAGTTTTAGTATTGGTGGAATTATAGTTGCTATCATTGGTGCGATGATTGCTATTTTCCTGTGGGGTTTAGTCACCAGCGGAAGCAACGCTTAATTGAGTTGTAATCAAGATACCATTAGGCATAAATTAATTGACTGTTGTCGGAGCAATTTCCATTTTTCAATTAGGGGCTATGACCACTAATTAGCCCCTTTTGCTTTTGTTTTAGAGGTAAAAAAATTAGTTAACGCCAGCCTTTTGCAGCCTGTTCTAAGACATATTTAGCGACAGCTTGAATTTCCGCTTCTGTGAGGCGATCTTTATAGGCTGACATATTGTTTTTACCATTTGCCACAATATTTACAATTGCATCTTGGGAATCCATACCGTATTTTTTTAATGCTCTCATTTTCAAATTTTTACCACGTCTAACAATATTACCCCCATTGATATGACAACCTGCACAATGAACTGTAAAGATTTTTGCACCATTTGCTGGATTTGCAGCCAAAGCTGTGGGGATCAAATTTAGATTACAAATAATTAATGTTATTAAAATAATCTTAATAAATTTTATCAAAAAATGATTTAATTCTCTTTGATTATAGGTTAAACAACTACCATTAAACAGCCACATTATCGAATCCTTTTTGATAACAACTTATTCATTCATCATCTCACGAACTGTTAAAAGTGTATAATTTATTTTTGAAATATAAGTAGGGTGCGTTACGCCAAAGGTTAACGCACCAATTTCCTGAGATAGATTTTTCAAAAATCAAATTTGATTGTTATATATCACCTGCTTTAGCGCTTAAGTAGATAAATAAATCTGTCTTTAGATAGTGTTATAAATATCAAAAAAGTGTCATAATATAGTATTATATAGGAATCAGGTTGAATTAAATAATATCAAATCCAAAAATGTTTGCAACATCTCTAATTGTAGGGGCGCGGTTTCCGTGCCCTTACCAACCATGTGTTGCATACTTTAAATATTAATCGAAATTAATTAAATACCAACCTCTGAAGATGACTAACAATATCAAAGAACAAATAAAGACAGACCTCCAGCAAGTAAAAGAAACTGGACAACAGAGAACCGAACGAATCCGCGAAATTGTCAAAGCCGCAGTTTCTCAAGTTTCTTCTGAGTTAAAAGAAGGTTCTAGTGAGGTACGTTCAACTGTAAAAGATGCTGTGTCGGTAGTGATTGAAAACTTACAAGAAAAAAGTAGTGAAATCAAAGAAGAAATAACAGCATCCATTGAAGGAGCGTTAGAAGCTATTAACACAAAAAGACACGAAGATATTGCCAAAACCCAAGTAGAGTTAAAACGACTCCAGGCAAAACTGGAAGCAGATGAAGATAAAATTGAGCAAGAAGTTGAACAGATTCTCACAGATATTCAAGAAACTGCTCAATCAGAATCTGCTGAGACAAAAACTGCTATGGAATCTGCTATTAATGCCATCAAAGATAGTGAAGAAGTAGCTTTGTTAAAGAAACGTTATGCTCAATTACAAGCACAGCTAGCCGTTGTCAGAGCTAATTTAGCTGCACGTTATGGCGGACGGGCTGATGAAGTTAAAGATTATTTAGAAGAGGCAAAGGAACGGTTTAAACAAGTAGATATACAAGCAGAAGAAGTTGTTACTCAAGTACAGGAAAAGCATTCCCAATTAGAAGAAAAATTGGGGGAAGCTGGAACAGCAGTAGCTAAAAAAGAACGTCAATTAAAGCAAGTTTTGCGGGAGTTGTTGCTAGCAGTTGCTGACTGGTTAAAAGACAAAGAACCTGTGGATAAACCTATTAATAAAAAGGACATTGGAGACTAAACTATAAAGAAATTGGCGTTGCTGAGAAGTATGAATCCGGCTGGGTAGCATCCCAAATTTTTAGCAATACCCTAGAAGGGTATCGCTATACGAACAAAGCCTGCCGACCCAGGCTAGAAACTTTTAGCCCACGCAGGTGGGCTTTGCTTGTATGGTTCCTCACCCTTCTAGGGTGCAGGTGCAAGATATGAGTTTGGAAGGGTTTTTTAGCTTCACATAGTTAATTTGTGGAGAATTCTAATAAAATTTTTCCTCATTCATGGTAAATTAAAAAACTATATCAACAAATTGAGCAACTCAAACCAGGAATTCAATGTCTGCATCAAGCAAAATCTGTATTGAAATCCCAAATAGCTCTAAATAGTATTTTATTTTTGCAATGAAAATCCATTATAAATCTCTCGAAAACCCTAAATCCTCTGAAAGTGAGCGTCACTCGCTACACAATCAAAAATTTGTCGCTCCCCCACTGGATGATGAGTTTTATGCTGAGAGTTATGAGTTACGCAAAGCAGCTTCGACGATGACAGTCGCTGCGATTGAGTGGTTCCGCAGTAATGTAGAGGTACTGCTGGAGGGAAGTTATTCACGCTCACACAAAGACGATACCTTCTCGGTACTCAGTATTGGCAGTGGTGAGGGTGATATTGATCTGGAAATCATAAACAGCCTTATCCCTAGGCTTAATCCACGGTGGAAACGGTTAAGATATGTAGCACTCGAACCCAACCCGATCCATCGCGATCGCTTTCTACAACGGCTGGAAGGAGCATCTTTTGACGAGAGTGTAGAAGTGTGCGTGCGTGCAGACTGCTTTGAACCCGGTAGGTTTGAGGGCGAACAAAAGTACGATTTGGTTCTGTTGACCCACGTTTTATACTACTTTGACGATCCATATCAAGCAATTCGCACTACTCTAACTCAAACGAAAAAAGGCGGACAGGTGGTAATTGTCCACCAAACAGCTACAGGTATACCTCAAATCCAGCGGGAGCATATGCTCGAAGCAAAAGGTGACCAAAACGAGATGTTCACCGCAGAGGACATTAGAAGCTTACTTGATACTAAATCACATCAGCATCAGTATCACCATGTAGATGCTCGTCTGGATGTAACGGAATGTCTCCAGGGCTTAGAAACTGGTGTCAAAATTATGTCCTTTTGCATGGAATGCGATTTGCGCCAGCTTCAGGAAGCAAAATTTACCAAGATTCTCCAGGCATTTTGGAGATTGGCGGAGATTGAGGACACGGGGAAGGCATATATACGCGAACCGATTGGGGTTTTTGTATTGCAAGGGACTCCCAAATCCACTGTTCTAGGGAGGAGTCCAGAAGACAAAGATCCAGTGGATGATTATTGGCGGTTGGCGCAAGGTTTCGACTGGTCGAGTACCTTCCTCTCACAATATCATCGAGTCAAAGATTCATCTGTGAGATTACTGGATATTGCCTGTGGAACGGGGCGTTGGTTACAAGCTTTTCGCCACTATATCCAGCTTGACGAAGGAATTAAGGACATTACATACGATTTCTTGGATCCTAGTGCAAGTTCAATTTCTCAAGCCAGTCAGAAAATCCATTCTCCCTTTGAGCGAGGTATCCAGCATATTAATACAATTCAAGGAGCCAAGCTGGAAAGTAATTCTTACGACCTGTTGTGGTCGATGCATGGCTTTTATATGGTTCCACCCCAGGATTTGGCACCTGTATTGCAAAAATGTACTAGTTTGCTGAATGATACGGGAATTGGATTTATTGCTTTAGCGACTCGTAAATCTTTCTACGTGGATTTTTACGAGCAATATTTGCAAATTTTCAAAGAAGGAAAAGGAACAAGATTTACCTCGGCTGAAGATATCATAGAAAGTCTGCGTGCATGTGGCATTCAGCATCAAGTACATCGGATTTTCTATGAAGAACCCATAAAAGCTGACGATCGCGCAGCCTTAGAACATTACATTAAGAATGAAGCGACAATCAACTGCTTTAACAAAGATAAGGAAATAGAACCATTATCTGCGTCCAAAAATATTACCTTGGATGAATTGCTGTCTAATCCGAAGATGGAAGCATATCTCAACTCATTGATGAGAAACTCCGTCTATTACTTTCCTGAGGATATCTGGTTGATCTCCTTTAATGGTGATTAGCCTACCTGAGTGGAACTATAGCGCTACGCGCAAGTCAAAAGTCACGCATTCAAAAGTCACGCATTGGACTGCTCATGGGTTCCAGCGTTCAAGGATGTCCTAACCTAATTTCGTAGTGCTATATGAATACAAAAATGAGCATTCCTAAAACCAAGGAAACCCTAGCCAAGTCCTACTACCAGAATGAACAAGAATTGCGGGAAGACCTTGCTGCTGCATACCGCTTAGTTCACTACTATGGTATGACGGAGACGATCCACAGTCATATTTCGGTGCGGATTCAGGAGGAACCAACTATATTCCTGATCAATCCCTACGGTATGCTGTTCGATGAAATCCGTGCATCAAACCTGGTACGAGTTGATGTCAATGGCAACAAAATCGACGCTACAGAGGCTGAGGTAAATCAACCAGGATTCACCATCCATAGCGCCATTCACTTAGGTTGTGCTGATGCTCATGCGATCGTCCACACCCATACTATTAGTGGCATGGCAGTTGCTGCTATGGAAGAGGGTTTACTGCCACTTAACCAAGCTTCCATGGAGTTCTATAATCGTGTTGCCTACCATGACTATGAGGGTATTTCACTCGACCTTGATGAACGCGATCGTATCGTTGCATCCCTAGGACAGAAGAAATGTTTAATCCTGCGAAACCACGGGCTTTTAACTGTGGGTAGAACCGTAGCCGAAGCATTTTACTATATGTACAACCTGAATAAGGCATGTGAGATTCAGGTCAACGTGCTAGGTACTAGTGCCAAGCCCATCCTACCACCACCTGAGATTTGTGAACATACAGCCCAACAGTGTGAGGAACCAACCTTTCACAACCAGGAGGTAGCCAGGGTATGGTCAGCCAATCGCCGTTTGCTCGATCGCCTCGATCCCTCATATCGTGGGTAAGCTGTTCCACATAATAATCTGCATCATCTCTCATTACTGTATTTCTTGTGGGATGGGCATCTCTGCCCGTCCAAAGCAAATAACTTTTCATGTGGAACAGCTTAGTAGTCTGTGAATGTTATTGAACTGTGCAATCAACTCTTCGGGTGCAACTGTAGGTAGCCCAAGCTTGGGGGTATCACAAACATTCAACACAAATATAGTCAAATATAATTAAATGCTGAGAAAATTAAAAGGAGAATTTCCATGGATTATCAAACTGTTGTCCAAGAAGCAAAGCATAAGTCTGAACTTTCAACAGCAGACCGTTTTGTTAAAATATCAAACCGAGAAGAAAAATGCGATCTTCCTAAATCAGCTTGGGAGAAATTATTCATAAAAAGTACAACTTTGCAAACATGGAAAGGAATTATTCTATCTAAAGGTGTGATGGAAATTGCCTTATATCCCATGCTTTTATATGAATTGCAACCAAAAACAATTATTGAAATCGGTGCATTCAATGGAGGAAGTGCAGTTTGGTTTGCTGATTGCTTAGAAATAATGGGAATTCAAGGGAATGTCTATGGAGTTGATATTGATATTTCCCTGCTTGATGAGAAAGCAAAAGCTGATTCTAGAGTGCAATTTTTACAAGGGGATTGTAATAAACTTAGTGAAGTTTTTGCTTCAGAAATGCTGGCAACGTTTCCTCATCCTTGGCTGATTATAGAAGATGCTCATGTCAATCCAGTTGCAGTTGTTGATTATTTTCACAATCATGGTTTGCAAACAGGAGATTACATAATTGTAGAAGATACTAACAAATACTTATGGGAATTTTGGAGTCAAAACTGGGAAGATAAAAATGAGGTTGAAAAGGGGAACCAGAAATTGGATGATTTGACAAATTGGTTGATGGAGCATGAAGATAAGTATTTGGTGGATACTTTCTATCAAGATATGTTTGGTTATAATGTTTCAAAGAACTGGAACTCAATTTTAAAAAGATTTTAAATCAGTTTCTAATTGCTAGTTAATTAGCTGAAAACAAAATAAAATCAAACAATAATGGTCAATAGCAAAAATACATATAAATTATCTGAACATATATAATCAAAGGTCGAAGAGGCAAAAAATTAGTTTAACATTTGCTGATTAGAGGTTATTTATCAAGTAAACATTGAGAACCAATAAACCTGGTTTGGGGTAGCTTAATTATCGAATATAGCGCTTTTCAGTTGAGTCCAATACACTCGAAACCTCACCCCGTCCTGCGGACACCCCTCTCCTTACTAAGGAGAGGGGAAAGGGGTGAGGTTCATTTGTATTCTATCAAGCGTGAAAACTGCTATATTTACTTGATAAATAGTCTCTTAGTATTGGCAAAATATAGACTGAATTTATCGTAACTAATTTGCAATTTATTTAACAACAAAAAGCTAAATTTAGTTAACTTCAGACCTTACCAAGTTTTTAAAAACTATAATTTTTTCCTAATTCATTGGCAGGAAAAATGATGGAATCCTTAGTAACCTTGTTGATAATTCACCACATTTTTTAAAGTCTGACCAGCGCGAAGGCAATGAATAGCATCTACAATCGGTTGTGTCCAATATTCGGAGTTAGTTTGAGTTGCAATATGTGGTGTAATTGTGATTTGAGGATGTGACCAAAATGGGTGATTTTCTGGTAAAGGTTCTTTAGAGAAAACATCTAGACAAGCACCTGAAAGTTGACCTGAATCTAATGCTTCTAATAAATCGTTTTCTACTAAATGTTCTCCTCGTGCAACATTAATTAAATAACTTCCACAAGGCATAGCTGAAAATGTTTCATGATTAAGAATGCCTTCTGTTTCCACAGTTAAGGGAAGTAAACACACAAGCACTCGACATTTACTCAAACAAAGTTTTAACTGGTCTCGTCCATAAAAACACTCTATACCTTCAATATTTTTTGGTGTCCGACTCCAACCACGAATAGGAAAACCAAGAGTCTTGAGTTTCTCAGCAGCATCTGTTCCCAGAACACCAAGACCTAAAATTCCTATATGACAAGAGCTAGTTTTTGATATAGGTAAAGGTTTCCAATGTTGTGCTTTTTGTAATCTTTGATATGTAAATGATTGTCGATGAAAACGAAGAACAGCTAACAAGATATATTCGCTCATTCTTGATGTTACACAAGGTTCAACAATACGAACAATTGGCACATTTTGGGGAAGATTTGGGTCTCTTAAAATATCTTCTACTCCAGCCCCTAGGGAAATAATTACTTTCAGATTTGGAAATTTTGACATTATTCCTAGAGGAGGTTTCCATGTGATGATAGCTTCTATTTTTTCTGGGTTTTCCACTTCTGGCCAGATATGCACATCGATATCTGGTATACTTTTTTTAAGTTCTGTAATCAATAGTTCCAGATTTTCAGCTTCATAAATTATCAGTATTGAAAACATCACCAAAATCCTAAATATGACTACAAAAAATCAAAATCTGAGTAAATTATTTGCTTCTGATACCTTCGCTGATATGGTCAGAAATAAGCTAATTAAGACCGTTGAAGATTATAAAGCATCCAATCCCCAAAAAGAAATACACATGATGGCTTGGGGTGACACAAGTTATCCTTTACCAGCAAAAGTTGTTGCAGCATTAGTTGATGCTGCCACAAAGCTAGGTCATCAGTCAACCTATACAGGATATGGGGAATTGGAAGGAAATATCAAGCTGAGAGAGGCTATCTGCAACAATTATTATAAGGATTGTGGAATTGACCTGAAACCAGAGGAAATTTTTGTCAGTGATGGTGCTCATTCAGCTACTTTTGATATCCAAGCACTCTTTGGTTTAGATAATGTTATTGCCCTACAAGACCCGATATATCCCCCATATTTAGAAGCAAATCTCTTGGCTGGTAGGAATAAAATTATCTATCTAGAATGCAATGAGGTAAATAATTTTGTTCCAGAACTTCCTCAGTCCAAAGTGGATATAATTTACCTCTGTTTTCCTAACAATCCCACGGGAGGAGTTGCCACTAAAGAACAACTCAAAGCCTTTGTTGATTATGCTATAAATTACAATTCTATTATTATTTTTGATGCTGTTTATAGTACTTTTATTACCGACCCCAACATTCCTAAAAGTATTTATGAAATAGAAGGGGCTACTAAATGTGCCATCGAAATTGGCAGTTTTTCCAAAATGGCTGGATTTACTGGATTGAGATTAGGTTGGTCTGTGGTTCCTGTTGCCCTAACCCTTGAAAGTACTGTGCCAGGAGAGTTGACCGAGATGTGTAGAATTAGTCAATCTATCAGGTTTTGGGGTGCTTCTAATTTAGCACAACAAGGGGGCATTGCGGCTTTATCATGCCAACAAGAATGTCAAGAGATTGTTAACTATTACCTGGAAAATGCCAGAATTTTCAAGGAAGGTTTAGAAGCTTTTGGACTGACATGTTTTGGTGGCACTAATAATCCCTATATATGGGTCAAAGGACCAGAGGGAATGAATTCTTGGGAAGTCTTTAATCAACTGTTATTTAAAGCAAATATTGTGGGCATACCTGGTAGCTTATTTGGTTCCAGTGGCGAAGGTTTTTTACGTCTAAGCACCTTGTGTCGTCGAGAAAACATAGAAAAGGCAATGCAAAACCTTTAAAACTCCACCGGAAAGCTGACAGGATGACAAGCCATTCCAAAACTTTCTCATGTTGATAGCAAAAAAATAAGAGTGAAATTACCCACCCTTATTTTTTGCTTTATTTGTTTTAACCCAGACGTTAATTTGCATCCTCTAAGATACAGTATTCATCCTTTCTTGTTGCTTCGCAATTACCCATACTGCATGAATACTACCGGGAAGCCAACCCAGAAGGGTGAGCAAAATATTAATTAGCAAAGTAGGACCAACTCCAGATGTAAGGAAAACGCCAAGGGGTGGTAATACAAAACCAAGAATTAGACGTAGAATAAATGGCATAATTTAACTCCTTTTGATGGTTGAATAAATGCTGGGAACGGTCGTAATTAAGCTTCGGTGGTTAAGTCACTTTTCTGTGCAAAGTAATTGCTAAGGAAGGTATTAGCAAGAGATAGAACTACTGGACCGAGAATAAAAGCAAGAAATCCCTTGACTACAAATCCAGGAACCACAACGGAAGCTAACCAGAAGCAAATGCCATTGACTACAAGGGAAAAAGCTCCTAAAGTTAAAATGGTAATTGGCAAAGATATGATTGATAGAATAGGCTTAATTGCTGCATTGATTAAGCCAATAGCTATAGCAGCAATTAAAGCCGCAGGAAATGTAGCGATATCAACCCCTGGAACAACTAAATCAACAATTAGCAAGCTTAAAGCCGTTGCTAACCAAGTCAAAAAGCTTCCCTTCATAAATTTTCACCTCAGAATCACTGATAGGGAGTTTCAACAGCTATTAGTTTCAGTTATCAGTTTGAATTAAGGAACTGTTGACTGTCTCAAGTCCCCAGTACCATGTTAGCTCGTGCCTTAAAACTTGATCTATCTAGGACTTACCCATTGACAAAAATCATCAAATATGCATAGCACTCACCAAGATCATGAGGACGTTTTTTTGTTGACTGTTCCTTATTCCCTGTTCCCTCTGAAATAATACTGTCCTAACCGATATGTCTGTTGCTATATGGGAAACATCCCAATTTTTATGCAATATCCTTTAGTAGTTTACACAGAGATGATAACTGGTAGACCCACATAATAAGTATTATTTTCTTCACAAAACTACATAATGCATTAAAATTAGGTAATACAACTTTCGCATTTGTAATTAAAAGGCGTCCGTAATCCCATGCAGCTTTCCCTCAGTGCATCCCGACATTTGAAACCGCTAGTGTTAATTGCGCCTTTCTTCCTGTGGGGGACGGCGATGGTAGCGATGAAAGGCGTAATACCCCACACCACCCCTCTATTTATGGCGGGAATGCGCATCGTACCAGCTGGAGTATTAATTTTAATGTTTGCAGCCATTATGGGTAGACCACAACCAAAGGGTTGGGCTGCGTGGTTATGGATTAGTTTATTTGCCTTAGTTAATGGGGCACTATTTCAAGGCTTTTTATCAGAAGGTTTAGTCAGAACTGGTGCAGGCTTAGGTTCGGTAATGATTGATTCCCAACCTCTCGCAGTTGCACTGATGTCTTCTTGGCTATTTCAGGAAACCATTGGTTTGTGGGGCTGGCTGGGACTGGCATTGGGAGTTATGGGCATTAGCTGTATCGGCTTACCCGACCAATGGATTTTAGGAATTGCATCTAATTTTACTTCTTTATCTCAGTATGAACAGGGTTCCTCCCCTACCTCCATTTCCTCTCTTTTGGATTCTCTGTTTCAAAGTGGTGAATGCTTAATGCTGTTGGCAGCTTTGAGTATGGCAGTGGGAACAGTAATGATCCGCTTTGTCTGTCGCCATGCAGACCCGGTAAGTGCCACGGGATGGCACATGATTATCGGTGGTTTGCCCTTGTGGGGAATTTCATCCGTTGTCGAAACAGGACAGTGGGAGAATATTATAGCCTCTGAATGGGTAGCTTTGGGTTACGCTACAGTATTTGGCAGTGCGATCGCCTACGGGTTGTTTTTCTATTTTGCTTCCAGTGGTAGTCTCACCAGTCTTAGTTCTCTCACATTCCTTACTCCTGTATTTGCCTTAATATTTGGCAATTTGTTACTCAACGAAGTCCTCAGTCCCTTACAGTGGGCAGGAGTGGGTTTGACTTTAGTGAGTATTTATTTAATCAACCAGCGCGATACTTTAGCAAGGAAAAATCAGCAAGTTGTGGTGGCACAAAAAGCTACTACCCAGAAGTTAGGTGCTTTAGAATCATCAGGTGAGAAACTCAAACCAGTGACGGTAAGCGTCAGAAAATCAGAACCAGAAGTTTTATCCTGATATTTACGGAATTTAAGTAACTAACTCTGTAAAATTATTTAAATTTTATCCCCTGGTATGTGACAATATCTTCAGGTGCATTATATCTACCATCTGTTGTCAAAATAAAAGTTACCATTAAGCCAGATAAAGGTTATCGTAGTTGCGATCACTACTGATGTATTTTCTGGCTAAAACTTCTTATATGAGGCTGTGCCGTTCTTCCATTCTAATTCTCTCTTGCCTAACTTGCTTGGTATTTGAACCCAGTGCAGCAAGTTCACTTACCCGTGTTTTATCACCTCAAATCTTAAAACTTGCTCAAAACAGTAGCACAGAAATTACCAGACTGGATGTTCTCAGACTTGGTAGCAGAGGGAAGAAAGTGGAGGTACTGCAAACTCAGTTGCAGGATTTGGGCTATTACGATGGCGAAATTGACGGCAAATACGGCGAAACTACCAGAAATGCTGTATTAAAATTTCAGGAAGAACAAAGTCTCAAAGCAGATGGGGTTGCTGGTTCCCAAACTCAAAAACTGCTGCAAACAGAATTAGACAAAAAACGTAGTTTGATTGCCACTTCGACTCTAGAAGCTACTCCCCAGCCCCAAAAATCATCAGGACGTAGTTTTGTATGGTGGTTACTTCTGGGAATGGGTATTTTAGGAACTATTGGGGCAGTGTTATATCTAAGGAAATTGTTTGGTAAATCCTCAAGGGTGCCAAACCCGTCAATGTTAGAAGCAGAAACATCAGAGGAAGTTGAAGCCAACAATAGGACGACACCCCACTCACAACCATTAAACTCCACCGGTGATGAATATCCCCATAATAGTGCTACGAATCCACAATTATTACCAGCACAACAAACATCCCGTCTAGCCAAAGTCAATATTATTGATGAATTAATTGGGGATTTGCACAGTCACGATTCTACAAAGCGACGCAAGGCTATCTGGGATTTAGGTCAGATGGGAGATTCACGGGCAATTCAACCATTAGTGGATCTGATGATTGATGCAGATTCCCAACAACGCAGCTTAATTTTAGCAGCCTTAGCTGAAATTGGTTCTCGCACCCTCAAACCGATGAACCGTGCATTAGCTATATCTTTGCAAGACGAAAGTCCACAAGTCAGACAAAATGCTATCCGCGATTTAACTCGCATTTATGACATGATGACTCAAATTAGCCAGATGTTGTGTCATGCTGCCCAAGATGCTGATGCTGATGTTCAGGCTACAGCAAAATATGCGTTGGCACAAATGAATCGCATTCGCACTTTACCAGAACTAGAAAGTGTGCAAACTGATTCCCAGTCTGATGTCCAAAAATCAATTGAGAGTCATCAAGATATCAGTTAACAATAGACATCTGGTGGAAAAGAATGTTCGGTGACGTTGCAATGCAAGGTCACCGAACAAGGGTTTTGGACAATGCATATAGCGCTTTTCAGTTGAGTCCAATACACTCGAAACCTCACCCCGTCCTGCGGACACCCCTCTCCTACCCTCACCCCTAACCCCTCTCCCAATGGGAGAGGGGAAAGGGAGAGGGGAAGGGGGTGAGGTTCATCTGTATTCTATCCAAGTGAAAACCGCTATATTTAATTTTCACCAGATGTCTAATTAATATAAAGGGCAGGCAGGGATGCCTACCCCACAAGAATTACAGTAGCATTCAATATGCAATTTTTATTTGCGCTTTAACTTAAAACCATCCCCTATTTATGCAAAGCTTTATAGGTTGACAAAAAACACTGACGATGTTTTATTACATATAAACTCAGGTTTATTACATAAATATAGCGGTTTTCACCTGTAGGGTAGCCTTACCCTAGGGTATCAAATATACTCTTGTGGGATGGGCATCCCTGCCCGTCCTAATTTAACTCTTGTGGGATGGGTATCCCTGCCCGTCCTAATTTAACTGTTGTGGGATGGGCATCCCTACCCGTCCTAATTTAACTGTTGTGGGATGGGTATCCCTACCCGTCCTAATTTAACTGTTGTGGGATGGGCACCCTGCCCGTCCTAATTTAACTGTTGTGGGATGGGCATCCCTGCCCGTCCTAATTTAACTGTTGTGGGATGGGCATCCCTACCCTTCCTAATTTAACTGTTGTGGGATGGGCATCTCTACCCGTCCTAATTTAACGAAAACTGCTACAAACATCATCAGAAAACATGGAAAAAATCTGGACATTCATTCAAAATTACCTAACATCTTTAACGCTAAATATAAATTACATACCCATATGGAAAATATTGATTATTGCTGGAATTCTGATACTGACACTGATATTTAGGCAAGTTTTTGCAACTCTGATTATTAGAAGAATTGAAGTTTATACTAGCAAAACAGAAAACAAGTTTGACGACGAACTGCTAAAAGTTATCAAACGACCCCTAGGTTGGCTAATTGTTGTAACTGGTTTTTGGCTAATCAAACTGTTGATTGAACCTGAATTAAGCCCAGCATTCCAAACATTAATTAGCGATATTTTAAATCTGATTACAATTTATATCATTGCATTTATTGTTTATCGCATCGCTCCAATTTTAGGAGAGATACTTAGAATATTGACGCTTCATACCGAAACTGAATTAGATGATTTTTTGGTTCCCTATTTACCAAAACTATTTCAAACTGCAACAATCGTTGTTGTACTCATTAAAACCAGTGAGGTATTTTTAGGGGCTTCTGCTGGGGCAATTATTGGCTTACTTGGTGGTGCTGGTGTTGCCCTTGGTTTATTATTTAAAGATATTATTTATGATTGGTGCTGTACCGTCATTATTTATTTAGATAATTTATATCGAACGGGTGATATCATCAGAATACCAGGAGTAGATGGATTTGCTGTTATTCAAGAAATCGGTCTGAGAAGTACCACTTTGCTCATCGCTACAACACATTCATTCATTAAAATTCCTAATTCTAAAATGATTGATGGTAGAGTTATCAATATTACCCAAGATGTTGACAAAGAAAAAGTATTATTGGGAGTGAATACAATCATCAAAATTGATGGTATTTCTGCCCAAAAAACAGCTTTATTGTGTCAGAAATTTCGCGAAATTCCTTACCATCTGGAAAACTTACACAACGACCCCTGTTTAGTAATTTTTAAGGGGATTGAAGGCAATGCTCGCGTGATTGAGGTACGAGTATTTGCGAAGGAAGCAACTACTAAAATTTATTGGGATTCTTTAACTGCTTTGCACTTAGAAATATTAAAAATTTTAGAACAAGAGCGTATTGATTTACTACATGTTTTTCTGCGCACAGATGTTGATGGTTATAAGCAAAATTTGGCAAGTATAAATTAATAATTAATCTGAGTTTTTAGTCATTTTCTAGAGTGCGTTATAACTAACAACTTACACTAGGAATAATCAGGAAATGGAGCCTTCAAACCTTGTTACTGGGCTGCTGCCTAGTAACGAAAATATACAGACATCTGGCTCTTTTTGAAAATACTGCAAGTTATTACTTATAACGTAGTGCGTAGCGCATCCCGCAGGGTAGTTTAACACAGACAATGATGTTAAATTCAAGCAGCTTGATAACCAACAGTAAATGGTGCGTTAGGCTTATGCCATAACACACCCTACTTTTAAATTGTATCTGGGTCAATATTTAATTCTCGTAATTTTGCAGCTAATTTTTCAGCTCTTTCTTGGGCTAATTCTTTCTGCTGACGTTGGAATTCAACCTCTTCTTCTGGTGTAGGAACCAACTGTCCTTCTGGGGTAAAAAATCGCAATAAACCTTGATAAATTCCCAGATATAAATTAAGTTGATGACTCCATAAATGCCCTTGATTATTTGGTTCTAAAGGTTGATATGTGCCGTCTATTAAATGAAAACCAGCGAATTCTAATGTATATGGATCGAACCAAAAGTAATCGGGGGTGCGGAAGGTATCTTGATACAGTTTTTTCTTAAATTCTTTATCGGTGTTAGCAGTTGATTCGGAAAGAATTTCCAGAATAAAGTGGGGATATTTGCCGTCTTCTTCCCAGACAACCCAACTTTTGCGAGTTTTACGTTCGGTATCCAAGACAACGAAAAAATCTGGTCCCCGGAAGTCTTCTGATTTGCGTTTCTTTAGGCTATAGTAAATCGTGAGGTTGCCAGCAGCGTAGAAATCGTTTCTGTCTTGCCACAACCATTCCAGACATTTAAACAGCAGGATAATTTGCCTAAGATGTAGTTCGGTTTCCAAGGGAGGTTCATCGCTATATAAATCACCTGGGGGAAAGATAACATCTTCTGGAACCTCTTGGGGACTATCTAATTTTTTGGTGAGGGACATGATATGTCATCAGTTAGTTATTTATGGGTTTATTGTAGCGTTTTTGTAGTTAATGATTATTCTATTGATGGGTGTTTCTGGTACTGGTAAAACCACCATTGGGCAACTTTTGGCGACTGTTTTGGAATGGAAATTTGAGGATGGTGATGATTTCCATCCCCCAGGAAATATTGACAAAATGCAAGGTGGTATTCCTCTAGATGATGGAGATAGAATACCTTGGTTGTTAACTCTACAAAAGGCTATCAAAGAGTGGTTAAAGGAAGATAAAAATGTGGTATTAGCTTGTTCCGCACTCAAAGAAAGTTATCGTCAATTACTGTTAGTAGATGCAGAAAATATTAAATTAGTATATCTCCAAGCTGATTTTGAAACCATACAAAAACGCCTACAGGAGAGGCAAAATCACTTTATGCCAGAAAAACTCCTCAAAAGTCAGTTTGATGCCCTTGAGGAGCCAAATAATGCTATTTCCGTGGATGTTTCTCAGCCAAAGGATGTCATCTTGCAGACCATCAGGGAAAGTTTAGGTATTTAAACTTGGACATGGGAGGTAAGAAAAGTTACTACTTCCTCTGCGGTAGGTTGAGATGCGATCGCCCCTGGTTTAATGGTAGTCAGTGCCCCAACCGCACTCGCATAGGTGACAATTTTACGTACTGTTTCCCCATCACGTAAGCTGCGGATACCGTGGATTAGCAGTTGATGGATAAACCCTGCCAAAAAGCTATCTCCGGCACCAGTGGTATCGACAACAGGCATTTTAAAAGCAGGTAGCTTACCTTCATTTTCACCCAAGCAGTAGGCACAACCCTTATCCCCATCAGTTACTAATACTCCTTCAATGGAATCTAAACGATACGTAATTGCGCCAGGGTCATCAGTATCAAATATCCATTTAGCTTCTTCCTTGGTTAATTTCAGGAAATCCACTTGCTTGAACAGTTGGCGAATGGTTTGCGGGGCAATATGGGGATTTGTCCAAAATACCGGACGCCAGTTAATATCTAGGAGAATCTTCAGGTCGTACTGTTGCGCCAATTCTAAGGCACGATGTACAGCTTTAGCACTGTCAGGATATGCTAATTCTAAGGTGCCCAGTACCAAAAAATCCGCATCTTCAAATAAGGACACTGGTAATTTTTCGGCAGCAAGGCGAGTATCAGCAAATTCAGTGGTATTATATTTACCAAAACCGGCAAAACTGCGATCGCCTGTGGAGTCTCGTAATACATAAACTTGTCGTGTGGGTGCGGTGAGATGGCTTTGGACTCCCCTTGTATCCACACCCACATCTTGCAATAATTTGACCAGGGATTTTCCCGCTTCATCCACCCCTACAGCGCCAATAAATCCTGTTGGGGTTCCTAGTTTGACTAAAGCACAGGCGACATTAGCTGGTGCACCACCTGGATAGGCAGTCCAAGACTCAACTTCTTCCAGTTTTCGCCCCAATTGGTCGGCTAAACAATCATATAGAATTTCGCCCAGACACAAAACACGGGAATTAGTCATTTGATTATAGCACTTTAACTGCGGTGGAAATTTTTCCAGTATGGAATCTACAATAGTTTTTCCACTTTTGTTGGCAATAGTCCAGACATTGATGTTTTTCTTAACTCAAAACAGCAGTTTGGATGTTTTCAATACCACAGTCCCAACTCCTAAAACAATTAAAAATTAACAATTAACAATTCACAATTAACAATTAAAAATTCACAATTAAAAATTAGTAACTTCCAACTCCTTCTGGGCGCAAGCTTTGCGCCCCTACAAACTTTGCGCCTTTACAAATTCATAACTCATAATTCCTAACTTCTAACTCCTAAAGGGTGACAGTAGCGCTAAAATATACCCATAATTACCAATTACCAATTACCAATTTGGTCATGTCCGTCACCAAAGAATTAGATATTATTCAAGACAATACTGACGATATAATTTTTCCACCAGGAGATTTATACAGTGACGAGCCACCAGTGGAAACTGAATTACATCTAGAGCAAATTATACTCTTCCTCAAATGTCTCAAATGGCTATGGCGAGACAGAAAAGACTTCTATGCTGCTGGCAATCTTACTATTTACTATAGCCCCCACCAGCGAAAATCAGAAGACTTCCGCGGACCAGATTTTTTTGTTGTTTTAGGAACTGAACGCAAAACTCGTAAAAGTTGGGTGGTTTGGGAAGAAGAAGGGAAATATCCCAACGTAATTGTGGAGATTCTCTCATCAAAAACTGCGGAGGTTGATAAAGGTTTAAAAAAGCAAATTTATCAAGATACTTTTCGCACCCCCGATTATTTTTGGTTCGATCCATATACTTTAGAATTTGCTGGTTTTCATTTAGTTGATGGTAATTATCAACCTTTAGAAGCAAATGAACAAGGACATTTGTGGAGTCAGCAGTTAGGTTTATATCTGGGAATTTATCAAAATCAGGTGCGTTTTTTCACTACTGGGGGTAAACTAGTTCCAACACCAGAGGAAGAAGCAGAAAAATTAGCCGCTAAACTGCGAGAATTAAATATTGACCCAGAAACGATTTAGATTTTGTTGATGCAATCTAAAATTATCCCCCCTCCCCTTAAACCAGGTGATTTACTACGAGTTATTGCCCCTAGTGGCTGTTTGCGAGAATTAACAACATTTGAACGCGGTGTAGAAATTTGGCGATCGCGTGGTTATCGGGTGGAAATCTTTCCAGAGATAGATGACAGATGGGGATATTTAGCTGGAAAAGACGAAAAACGCCGTCAAGATTTAGCAGCAGCTTGGGAAGATCCAGAATGTCGCGGTATTCTCTGTGCTAGGGGTGGTTTTGGTAGCACGCGGATATTGGAAAATTGGGATTGGAAAGTAGGGGAAGAAATCGAGAATCCTAAATGGCTGATTGGGTTTTCCGATATTACAGCTTTGTTATGGAGTCTTTTTAAAGTAGGGATTTGTGGGGTTCATGGTCCTTTATTAAGTACTATCGCTAACGAGCCAAATTGGTCAAGACAGCGATTGTTTGACTGTGTAGAAGGTCGTCTCCTCTCACCCCTGAAGGGTTCTGGTTGGGGTGGAGGTGTAGCTAAGGGTTTGTTACTCCCAGCAAATCTCACGGTCGCTACTCATTTATTGGGAAGTCCGTGTTTACCGCAGTTAAAAGGTGTAATTCTTGCTTTTGAAGATGTAACAGAGGCTCCCTATCGCATTGATAGAATGCTGACTAACTGGCGGATGAGTGGTGCTTTTTCTGAGGTGGCTGGTATTGCTTTAGGGAGTTTTAGTCACTGTGAAGCACCACCAAATGTACCTAGTTTTACAGTGGAAGAAGTATTACGCGATCGCTTGGGAGATTTAGGTATTCCTGTGGTATCAAATTTACCTTTTGGTCATGAAGCTCCCAACGCAGCTTTACCAGTGGGTGTGGAAGTAACTTTAGATGCAGAACAAGGAATATTGGGTATTGATTGAAAGGGAACAGGGAACAGGAAACAGGGAACAGGAAGCAGGGAATAGGGAACAGGAAGCAGGGAATAGGGAACAGGGAACAGGAAACAAAGAATAGGGAATAGGGAATAGGGAACAGGAAACAGGGAATAGGGAACAGGAAACAGGGAATAGGGAACAGGAAACAGGGAATAGGGAGTGGGGAATAGGGAAGAGTGATGGCAGGCAAGGATGCCTACCCCACAATATGGTATAGTTTATTTCTTGGTATTCCCTATGAAGGAAAAGTTAGGCTTTTGATTGTTCAACATTCCCAATCAACCCAGTTTCTCCTTGCACCTGGATCAGAAACCAGGTTGATGAACGAAAAGTTAAAGTGAATCTTCTCAATAAACTGGTTTCTCTGACATTAATTTCCATTTTAGTAGTCTGTGTTGTCATATCTTGCACCATTCGAGGGTAAGCATGAAGAAACCGGGTTTATGAACGAAAAATTAGGATTTTGACAGGTCAATATTCCCAATAAACCCGGTTTCTGACCCAGGTGCAAGATGTCTGTGTTCCTATTCTTTGTTCCCCGTTTCCCGTTCCCCGACTTCTGCAAGAAGTCTATTGAGAATCAACCATGAACATAAGCTGATATAATACCCCAGTCATCCTCAATAGGTGAGAATGCTTGAGGTTAATTAATAGAACAAATTGCATGTCTAAAGAATACATAGCTAGCACATTTTTAAAGTTACAAGATTCCCTTGTATATACAATTTTTGCTTGGAGTCAAAAGTCAGCAGAAATTGTACCTACAAAATCCTGGTTAACTGTACTGGAAATATTTATCCACGAACATTCTATTCCCCAAGCATATGCCATATTTGAAAAAATTAGGTTAGCTGGAATTGGAGATAAAGTAACTGTTGAAGTGGAGAAATATCAAAATCTCCTACAAGATGCAATAGTACTTTTATCCGACGGGGAACTAACAATTTTTGGCAAAGGATTTCGCAGCTTTATTGAAAAAGACCTGCAATTTGAACTTGGTGCATTAAGTAGAGAAACTTACCAAGTTTTGCCACAATTATTTTCCCAGGCTCAATTATTAGATGATTTAGAAGAGATTGATAGTTTAGAAAAGTTCAGTAATTTAGTAGATAAACTGACAAATATTGGTCTATTATCTCCTGCCACCGGTACAATTGATTGGGGAGATTTGAAAAAAACAGTTCCCATTTGTCAAGCATTTGGGTTAACAAGAGGGACTCCCGTTGATAGATACTATCTCAGCAAATTTATTAACGAAATTCGTCCCCAAGTAGTTGGTAAAACTCTAGAAATTGGGGGAACTCCCAAAGATAAAGATTTTTATGAACTTAATCCCGGTACATCCTATCAAATACTAAATATAGAAGCGGGTTTAGGTGTAGATATTGTTGGAGATGTCCACGATTCATCTATTATTCATTCCGACACTTTTGACTCAATTATTATTTTCAATGTCTTAGAACATTGTTATGCTCCCTGGATAGCGGTCGAGAACATTTACAAGTGGTTAAAACCTGGTGGAAAATGCTTTGCCATGGTGCCAAGTTCCATTAGAATTCATGCCACACCTAAAGATTATTGGCGACCTTTACCTGATGCATTTACTTGGATATTTAGAGATTTTTCCCAACATAAATTGTATGTATATGGAAATCCGACAACGGTGATAGCTAGTTATCATGGAATTGCGGTAGAAGAATTAACTTCTGAAGAATTAGATGCTTTCCATCCAGATTATCCCGTAGCAACTTGTATTGTGGCAGAAAAATAAAAATAAATTGCAATCAACATCCCTAATTATGAGTAGTATAAATTTCGATATTCGTCCAGAAATTTCTGTTATCCTCTGTAGTTATAACCGGGCAAAATACTTAAATAAATGTATTGATAGCGTTATCAATCAAACTTTTGCAGATTGGGAATTAGTAATAGTTGATGATGGTAGCCAAGATAATACTTTTGCAATCGTCAATTCTTACCTGGAAAAATTTGCCAATATTCGTTATCTTAAACATCAAAATAAGAAACTAGGATATGCCAAAAATGCAGGCATTCAAGCATCATTTGGCAACTATATTACTTTCCTTGATAGTGATGATGCATATAAACCTAATCATTTAGAGTCAAGATTGGAGTATATGCAAACTCATCCAGAAATAGATTTAATTGAAGGGGGATTTTTCAGCGAAGAAGAGATTTTTGTTGCGGATTATTTCAAAGTAGGGGAAACTATTAATCTGCGAGAATGTGTTTTGGGACCAACATTTTTTGGTAAAAGAAACGTATTTTTTGAACTCAAGGGATTTAATAATATTCCCTATGGAGAAGATACAGATTTTTGGCATCGTGCAGCAGAAAAATTCCAAACCTATAAACTCAAACAGCCAGAAACCTATATTTATACCAGAGCTGAAACTAGTATTACCAAGAATGTTTTAGAAAAAATTAACTCATCAAACTAAACTAAATTGGGGATGAAAATGTCTATTTTTCCACCCGCTATCAGAACGTTTTGCAGACAAGTTACCAATTTTAAGTGGCAAATTAGTTTGATAGGAATTTGTCTAACTTTATGTTTATTTCTCTACGGTTGTCAGAGTCAAACCAAAAAAGATAATGGGGTGATTCACTTAACACTATGGCAAGGAATTAATCCTCCTGTAAATCGGGATGTGTTTAATAAATTAGTTGATAAATTCAATCAAACTCATCCTGATATTTATGTAGAATCAATTTTTGCGGGAACCCTTGACCAACAATTACCCAAAGTATTAACAGCAGTGGTAGGAAATGTACCACCAGATATCCTCTTTTTCTACCCCCAAATTACAGGTCAAATGGTAGAATTAGATGCCATTCTTCCCTTAGATGATTGGTGGAAAAATTTATCCATCAAGTCGGAAATTATTCCCAATTTACTGGAAGAGATGGAGTTAAATGGTCATATTTGGTCAGTACCACTTTACACTAGTAATATCGGCATTTTTTACCGACCAAAACTGTTTAAAACTGCCGGAATCACCCAACCACCCAAAACTTGGTCAGAACTAAGACAAGTTGCCAAAAAGTTAACTATAGATAGTAATGATGACAACCGACCAGAACAGTATGGAATGGTATTACCCTTAGGAAAAGGAGAATGGACAGTCTTTTGTTGGTTTCCCTTTTTGTGGAGTGCTGGAGGGGAAATTGTCAGCAACAATCAACCTAATTTAAACAACCCAGAAGCAATAGCAGCTTTACAATTTTGGCAAGATTTATTAGATGACGGTTCCGCAAAACTTTCTGCTCCCGAACGGGGTTACGAAGAAGATGATTTTATTGCTGGTCGTGTAGCAATGCAAATCACCGGACCCTGGACTTATATTACTAAATCTGACGTAGATTATGGAGTATTTCCCATACCTGCTAATCTGGAAAAAGCCACAGCTATTGGTGGTGGAAATATGTATGTGATGAAGACAAAACCAGTCAGAGAAAAAGCAGCACTCAAATTTTTGGAATATGTTTTAAGCCCAGAATTCCAAACAGAATGGAGTATTGGAACGGGTTTTTTACCAGTTAATATTAAAGTTGCTGAAAGTAAAGCTTATCAGGAATTTGCTAGTAAAAAACCAGAATTACAAGTATTTTTAGAACAAATGCCAGTAGCACGTGCTAGACCAATTATAGCTGGATATAGCCGTTTGTCTGACAGTCTTGGTAGAGCAATAGAAGCTACTTTATTGGGTGAGTCTCCCCAAAAAGCATTGAAAACAGCTCAAGAACGGTTAAATTTAATTTGGAAAAATAAATGAAATAGGGGTTAGGTTTTAGGTGTTAGATGTTAGGGAAAAGAAGTGTTAATGCTTAAAAGTATACATAGTTTGTGATTGGTAATTATTGAATATACTTCATAGTTTCCAGGACTGATTCAATCTCAACTTTTGCACCTTTCTTAATTACAAACTCACTTCCTCCTATTTTTGTTTCCATACTTCCCCAGTCGTAAGTGTAACCCAAACGTGTCTAAGGATAACCATTATGACGATAGGAAGTAAGCATTTTTTTGAGCAACCATTGACGATGGGATAGCTTTACTTGTTCTGGAAATGATAATTCACAGCGAGTATCATTAATTTCTGGATCGGGACAGGGACGAAATATATCTGTGGGATTAACCCACATCTGTACAAATTTGGTTTTGCCATTGTGGGGAGGTAAACCTAAATATTGTTCCAATCTCAGAGTCAAACTATTTTTACTCAGGTTAAGTTTAGCAGCAAATTTTTTTAATTCGGAAACAGCAGTCACCCAAACTTCTCGTTTTAACGGCATTTTTTTACCTACTTGTTTGTCATAACCATTCCAAGAAGTCCAAGTTACCATTAACACCTGTTATTTACCTTTTACCCTTCTCCAAATCAGGTTGCGATTATCTAAAGTAATTGACAAAAGTTTATGATGAATTTCATCAACTTGTGCATCATAGGAATCCTTTACTGCTAGTTGATAACTACGAGACAGCTGCACCTCAAATAGTTTTCTCCAGTCTGACTCATCAGAAGCTAGCAACTGTTTAGTTGGTGAATTTAAAACTAAGGCTATTCCGATTCCTAATAAATTCATCAAATCGCGTTTCATGGCTTTTTTGAGTGAAATAGTAATATAAATATTTCCAATGAAATTTAATCAGTAAATTCCAAAGTTGAATGAATCTATGACTAGCTGACAGTCTCGCTAGAGGAATTGAAGCTACTTTATTGGGTGACTCTCCCCAAAAAGCATTCAAAACAGTTGAAAAGCAGTTAAATTTAATAGGACTTACGCAAGCGTCACAAAATAATGCCAACTGGCACACACATGAAATTGGATGTCAAAGTTTACAAGCTTTGATTTATAGGCATTAGAGCGGAATCAATCCTATGT
>JAAUYH010242277.1_pt1 | contig 37289 bp, 34 predicted proteins | sample 7278061 | NCBI WGS metagenome assembly JAAUYH01 (sample SAMN14350203, study PRJNA611818) | marine sediment metagenome | isolation source: surface marine sediment (0.6m) | place: French Polynesia: Moorea | collected 2018-08 | reverse complement strand
GATCTCTATGGATAGTGGCGAGCTCTTGCCGCCCGAGTTGGCGGACATCATGGCGCGTCTCAGGGCCGATGCCGATTTCATGCCGCCCAAGCAATTGAAGCAGGTCCTGAATGCCGAGCTGGGCCAAGACTGGCTGCGTCAGTTTTCTGGCTTCGATGTGCGCCCCATCGCGGCGGCATCCATCGGCCAGGTTCACCGGGCAAAGCTGAAGGACGGCCGCGATCTGGCGATCAAGGTGCAGTACCCCGGCATTGCGCGCAGCATCGACAGCGACGTCGCCAACGTCGGGCGATTGATAAAGATGTCGGGCGTGATGCCGGGCGGTTTCGATCTGGACCCGTATCTGGAGGAAGCGTCTCGCCAGCTGCATGACGAGGCGGACTACCTTCGGGAAGCCGGGCACCTTCGGGCGTTTCGCAGATTGCTGGGAGCGGATCCGGCGTTTGCCTTGCCAGACGTGGCCGAAGAGCTGACGACCGCACGCGTGCTGTCTATGACCTTCGTCCCCGGCGAGCAAATCGAGGCTGCCGAAGCATTAGCGCAGGACACCCGGGATCGGATTGTGACGCAGCTTTATCGTTTGCTTCTGCAGGAGTTGTTTGACTTTCAGCTAATGCAGACCGACCCGAATTTCGCGAACTACCGGCATGATGCCGACAGCGGCAAAGTTGTCTTACTGGATTTCGGGGCGACCCGTGTGTTGGGCGAGGATGTGGTTCGGGCCTATCGGGAACTGATCCAGGCGGGCGTGGCAGGCGATCGAGAGGCCTTGGTTGCTCCCGCCGTCGCGCTGGGCATCTTGTCAGATGACTTGGGCCCCCATCATCATCAAGCCGTGCTGCAGATGGTCGAGTTGCTCTTCTCGTCCGTCACCGCTGTGGAGACATTCGACTTTGCGAGTTCCGATCTGTCCCGCCGCCTACAAGTTCTGGGGGAAACGCTCGCCGTCGACAATGTGGTGCCCCCGCCGCCACCCATGGATGTGCTCTATGTTCAGCGCAAAGTGGCGGGTCTGTTCCTGTTGGCGATGCGGCTGAAGGCACGGGTTCCGTTGCGGGAGATGCTGGAAGAACTAGATACCTTCCCTTAGCCCGATGGATAACGGCCACCTGGGATGCGGTGGCCGTTTGGTCTGGGTCGGACTCACTGGTTACTGGTTCTCGCCCAGGATTTCGATCGCAAGCGGGGCATAGAACTCGTTGAACGAAATACGGCCGTCACGATTTACGTCGAAATCGCGAAGGTCGTTGGCAGTAGTGCCTGGATAGACCGCCTGCAATTCCGCGAGAGACGCGAAACCCGAGCCGTCGGTATCCACACGATCCATCGACACCAGAATGCTGCCATTATGTTCGTGCTCGCTCAGGATGTCCTGTGCGGCGGAGGCATAGATTTCGGTGCTGCTGACGCGCCCGTCATTGTTGGTGTCGATAAGGTCGAACTCATACGGTTTCAGACCCGGATAGGCTGCAGCAAGTTCTGACTGGGAAACGAATTGGCCTCCCGAAATGTCACTGACCGACAGGACCGTGCCAGAGCTGCTGACGCCGCGATTCAGTATGGCCTCGGCGCCGGGAGCCTGCACTTCAACTGCTGACAGACGACGATCACGGTTGACGTCGAGGATCTGAAACTCGGAACGCAGAACGCGCGAGTTGACGGCAGTTACTTCGTCATATGTCACGAAGCGATCGCCATTCGTGTCATACGTTTGGATTGAAGTGGCAGATGCGGAAGCCGTGGTGAGAAGAGTTGCAACGGCTGAATAGACAAGAGCTTTCATCTCAGTCTCCAATTTGTCTTGAGTGCTTGAAATGGCGGCAGCGTTGCTGTCGTCATCGATCTGAAACGACCGATGTTCGAAGTGTACTACTGATCGTTTCGTAGAGAGGTGAAGCAGTGTGAAAATCGGTGAATCTTTCACTGAATTCACGTGAATGAGAGGGGTTCTCTCGATTTCGTGAGGCCGCGTGATCGCCTTCGCACGCAATTGCGATTGACGAGATGTCGACCGAGTCGTATTGGACCTTAGCGCTGTTCTTTCAGAAAATATGAAAGACACCATCAAATCTATTCGTTTGATTGAATCACTCCCTGTCTCCATATTCAAGTTCGAGGCCGTCGCGACGTCTCTGACAATTTTCGAAGGAGACTTGAGCCATGATACAGAACACGACCCATAACGCCCGTACCGGTCACCCATTGCACCAGCTTTCGGTCAGTCTGGCGGAACGCATTCGCCAATACCGCCGCCGGCGCGGGTTCAGGCGATTGCTGGACCTTGACGATCATATGTTGCGCGACATCGGCGTTACCCATGCCGAAGTTGAAATCGCCTCCAATCTGCCGCTGTCCGTTGATGCAGGGCAAGAACTGCGCCGCATGTCGCTGGAGCGCCGGAGGCGGTATATGTGACGGACATTGCCCATGTGCTATGTCCAAGCACATGACAGCGAGAGAACTGATAAGTGCACCCGCTGATGACCCCATTGGCGGGTGTCTTCTATTATGAAACGCTTTGCGGCTCTCTTTCAGGCGCTCGATCAGACCACCAAGACGACAGCCAAGGTCGATGCCTTGGCGAGCTATTTCTCGGGGGCACCGGAAGAGGACCGGCTGTGGACAATCGCGCTCTTCTCGGGCCGTCGCCCCAAGCGAACCGTGACGGTCACTAAACTCAGGGAATGGGCCGCCGAGCAGGCGGGCATTCCGCTGTGGCTTTTCGAAGAAGCGTATCCGATTGTCGGTGATCTGGCAGAAACGATCGCGCTGGTTCTGCCCGCGCCGCGTCAGAGCGCCGAAACCAGCCTGAGTGCGCAGATTGCCGAGATACGCGACCTGGCCCTTTTGGAAGAAGACGCGCGGCGGACGGCCATTCAGGCGGCTTGGGACCGCTATGGACCGGCCGAGCGGTTCGTCTTCAACAAGCTGATCACGGGGGGCTTTCGGCTGGGCGTTAGTCAGAAACTGATGACACGGGCGCTTTCACGCGCGACGGGGATCGAAGAGCCCGAATTGGCGCACAGATTGATGGGTGACTGGACGCCGGACAGCGTGACCTTTGACAGTTTGATCCTTGCCCCTGATCCAGAGGCCGATCTTTCGAAGCCGTATCCGTTCTATCTGGCCTACCAGTTGGATGACCCGGTCGAGAGCCTTGGCGATCCGCGTGATTGGATGGCCGAGTACAAGTGGGACGGTATCCGGGGGCAGGTCATTTTGCGGGGTGGTTCGCATTTCACGTGGTCGCGCGGGGAAGAACTGATGACGGATCGGTTCCCTGAACTGGCGTCCTTGGTGGACTTCGTGCCCGACGGCACTGTGTTTGATGGTGAGTTGCTGGCCTGGGATTTCAGTGAAGAGGCGCCGCTAAGCTTCAACGCTCTGCAGAAGCGGATTGGACGGAAGACCGTGCCCAAGAAGCTTCTGGTCGACGCACCGGTGGTTTTGCGCGCCTATGATCTGCTGGAGTTGGGTGGAAAGGATATGCGAGCGCAGCCCTTTGTCGAACGCCGGGCAGAACTGGATGTGATAATGGACGCTTTGCCGGAGGATCTGCCGCTGCGAAGCTCGCCGCTTTTGGCATTCGAAGACTGGCAGCGGCTTGCGGATCAGCGCGCGATGGCACGGGAGACGGGGGCCGAGGGCGTTATGCTCAAGCGGCAGGACAGCCCCTATCGCGACGGACGCAAGAAAGGTGATTGGTGGAAGTGGAAGTTGGACCCCTTGGTGATAGATGCGGTCATGATCTATGCGCAGGCAGGGCATGGGCGGCGCGCCAATCTGTTCACCGATTTCACTTTCGCCGTCTGGTCCGGGAACGATCTGGTGCCCTTTACCAAGGCCTATTCCGGTCTGACCGATGCCGAGTTCCGCGAGATCACGGCTTGGGTTCGGAAGAACACGCTGGAGCGTTTCGGCCCGGTGCGCGCAGTCAAGGCGGCCCATGTTTTCGAGATCGCGTTCGAAGGCATTCAGGAGAGCACGCGTCACAAGTCAGGAGTGGCGCTGAGGTTTCCTCGAATGAGCCGCTGGCGAAAAGACAAGCAGGTTACTGAGGCGAATACACTGGACGACCTAAAGGCAATACTGGCGGCTTACGGCTAGCAAAAATCGAATTCTTCTTGCCTCGAAGCTGGAAAAGCGATCCAACCGCAAACATGACCTTGCCGAGCGCTTTGCCGCCGAACCACCCGCCAAGCACTCCGAATGAAAGAGCCCCCGCAGGGGCTTGGGATGCGCACGTGCATCTGGTGGCGGGCGACGACTTTCCGCTTTGGGAAGGACGTGTTGAAAACCCGGCCCCCGGACACGATCTGGACGGCTGGCTGGACATCTTTCGCCGGCATCTTGAGACGCTTGGTTTTTCGCGTGGCGTGATCGTGCATTCAATCCTCTATGGCGATGACAACAGCGTAACGTTGGAGGCGATCAGGCGGCTTGGCCCGGCGTTTTGCGGTGTGGGGCTGGTGCGCGACGGGGCTACGGGTGATGAGCTTGATCGGCTGCGCGCCGCGGGCATTCGTGCGGTGAGGCTGAACTATGTACATGGCGGCGTTTTGTCGTGGGACGGAGCCAAGGTGCTGGCGCCGCTGCTGGCAGATCGCGGCATGCATATTCAAATGCTGGCTTTCGCGGACAGTCACGTCCCGGAACTGGCCGACGACGTGCGCGCCTGTGCGGTGCCGGTCGTCTTCGATCATTTTGGCTGGCCGGATGTCAGCCACCAGACGGACGGGTTCAAGCAATTGGCCGATCTGGTTGCGGAAGGCGCGGCTTATGTGAAGCTTTCGGCGCCCTACCGCGTCTGCGATGCGCCCTACAGCGCCGCCGATGGTCACATAGCGACGCTGGCTGAAGCGAATCCCAAACGTTGCCTCTGGGGCTCGGACTGGCCGCATCTGATGCTGGCCGATGCGAAACAGCCGGGCGCGGGTCGGTTGTTCGACGCCTTCGTGCGGGCTGTCCAAGATCCCGAAATGCGCCGGCAGATTCTGGTCGGTACACCGACATCCCTCTTCGACACGTGAACCTTGCCCAAGCGTGCTATGCCGCCTAGGTCTGAGGCTGACACACAGGAGTTTTTCATGATCCCCACCCCTTTCTTCGATGCCAATGCAATCGGGTCGTCCGAATTCGGCGACCTGCCCGAATGGGATTTGTCCGATCTATATGCGTCGCCTGACGCGCCCGAGTTCAAGCGCGATCTGGATTGGCTGGAGGAACACTGCGCGGCCTTCGCTAGGGACTATGAAGGCAAGCTAGCCGGTCTTTCGGCCCCGGAGATGCTGGAGTGCGTGCTGCGGTACGAGAAGATCGATCTGGTCGGTGGACGGATCATGTCGTTCGTCGGTCTTCGGTACTATCAAAGCACAACAGATGCCGAGCGCGCCAAGGTGATGTCGGACGCCCAGGACCGGCTCACGGCATTTACCACGCCGTTGGTGTTCTTCTCGCTCGAGATAAACCGCGTGGATGATGCGGTGTTGGAAGGGTGGTTCGCCGAGAATGCCGATTTGGCACGTTACAAGCCGATCTTCGACAAGATGCGGCTGATGCGACCCTATCAGTTGTCGGATGAGTTGGAGAAATTCCTCCATGATCAATCAACCGTGGGCGCGGCCGCGTGGAACCGGTTGTTCGATGAAACCGTGGCCGGGCTGACTTTCACCGTCGATGGGGAAACGAAGTCGCTGGAGGCAACGCTGGATGGGCTTTCAGATCAGGACCGGACGAAGCGCGAAGCCGCGGCCCGGGAAGTGGCGCGCGTCTTCGGTGAGAACGTGAAACTTTTTGCGCGGGTCCACAACACGCTTGCTAAAGAGAAAGAGATCGAGGACCGCTGGCGGGGCTTGCCGACGCCGCAAACCGGGCGGCACCTGTCGAACCAGGTCGAGCCGGAAGTGGTGGAGGCCCTTCGGAACGCCGTCGTCGCCGCCTATCCGAAGCTCTCGCACCGGTATTACGAGATGAAGCGTAGATGGCTTGGGCTCGATCAGATGGAGGTCTGGGACCGAAACGCGCCCTTGCCGATGGAAAGCGACCGAAAGGTGGGGTGGGAGGAAGCCAAGGAAACCGTCCTGTCCGCGTACAGCGCTTTCGATCCCGAAATGGCTCGCTTGGCGGAACCGTTCTTTGACAAGGGCTGGATTGATGCGGGCGTGAAGCCCGGCAAGGCGCCGGGCGCCTTCGCGCATCCGACGGTGGCGGATGTGCACCCCTATGTGATGCTCAACTATCTGGGCAAGCCGCGAGATGTCATGACACTCGCGCATGAACTTGGCCACGGCGTGCATCAGCGTCTGGCGGCAGGGCAGGGCGAACTTCTGTCATCGACGCCCCTGACGCTTGCGGAGACCGCGAGTGTATTTGGCGAGATGCTGACCTTCCGGCGCTTGCTGTCGGAAGCCCCCGATGTGTCCGAGAAGAAGGTGCTGCTGGCCAACAAGGTCGAGGACATGATCAACACAGTCGTCCGCCAGATCGCGTTCTATGATTTCGAATGCAAGCTGCACGACGCGCGTCGTCAGGGCGAACTGACACCGGATGATATCGGCGCGCTTTGGATGAGCGTTCAGGGCGAGAGCCTGGGCCCGGCCTTCACCTTCATGGAGGGATATGAGACCTTTTGGGCCTACATCCCGCATTTTGTGCATTCGCCCTTCTACGTTTACGCCTATGCTTTCGGGGATGGCCTGGTAAACGCGCTCTATGCCGTTTACGAAGAGGGCGATCCGGCGTTTCAGGATAAATACTTCGAGATGTTGAAGGCAGGCGGGTCCAAGCACCACAAGGAACTTTTGGCACCCTTCGGTCTTGACGCGTCTGACCCGGCTTTCTGGGACAAGGGTTTGTCGATGATTTCTGGCTTCATTGAAGAGTTGGAGGCCATGGAGAGTTGAGGTCTTGCGCCGCGCTTGCCGCGCGTCGCGAAGCCGGGGCTTTGCCCCCGGACCCCAAGCGTATTTTAGGCAAGATGAAGGAACTTGAGCATGGCAGCGGCGACCCCTCCGGTTTGTGACTTCGGCTGGCAAGCACCGCCATTCACCCTGCCGGGGACGGACGGAAAGACCTATTCGCTGGAGGACGTGAGCGGGTCCAAGGGCTTTCTTATCATTTTCATCTGCAACCATTGCCCGTATGTTCTGGCGATCCTCGACAAGATCGTTCGTGATGCACGGGATTTGCAGGCGTTGGGGATCGGTGTGGCGGCGATCTGCTCGAACGATGCGGAGCGTTATCCGGCCGACAGTTTCGAGAACATGGCGCGCATGGCCGAGGAGCAGGAGTTTCCCTTTCCCTACCTGCATGACGAAGATCAGTCGGTTGCGCGGGCCTATGGCGCGGTTTGTACGCCGGATTTTTTTGGGTTCGATGCGAAGGGCGGTCTGCAGTACCGGGGGCGGCTTGATTCGTCGCGTGCATCGCCGGTGCCTGGAGATCTGCCGCGCGAGCTTTACGACGCCATGCGGTTGGTGGCCGAGACGGGACAAGGTCCAAAAGAGCAGGTGCCGTCGATGGGGTGCTCCATCAAGTGGAAGGGATCGGCATGGAGTTGAATGCGGATTTCAACAAGCGCGCGGTCGTTCACAGTGCCGATGTGGCGTGGGTCGCTTCGCCGATGGCGGGCGTGGACCGGCGCATGCTGGACCGTATCGGCGGCGAAGTCGCTCGTGCCACGACGATCGTTCGCTATGCGCCCGGGAGTTCGTTTTCCAGCCATGTGCATACCGGCGGAGAGGAATTCCTGGTGCTGGAGGGTGTCTTTCAGGACGAGCACGGGGATTTCCCCGCCGGCAGCTATATTCGAAATCCGCCGCAATCATCGCACACGCCGGGTTCCGAGCCCGGGTGCACGATTTTTGTCAAACTCTGGCAGTTCGATCTGCGCGACCGAACCCATGTGCGTGTTGATACGAACAAGATGCGGTTTTCGCCAACCGCGGATGGGGTCGAGGTGATGCCGCTCTTCTCGGATGGCCGCGAAGATGTCGTTCTGGAGCGCTGGGCGCCGGGGACCGAAGTCGTCTTGGCAGAGGCAGGGGGCCTGGAACTTCTGGTGCTCGAAGGCGGCTTTTCCGAGGAAGGCGAGACGTTTCGGCCTGGCAGTTGGTTGAGGTTGCCGAAAGGCAGCGCGGCCCGTGCTTTGGCCGGTGCAGATGGTGCCAAGGTTTGGATTAAGCGTGGACACCTGCGGGAAATGCCAAGCGCTCCCGGCCAGTAATCACTCGACAGCAATGCGCGATGTGATTTGCCCGTTTATGCGCATGCAGTCGGTCAGATCAACCGGTGCGTTCATCCGGGTCGAGCAGAGCTTCCCGGAAAACGCCGCCACCAGTTCCGCGGCTGTCCCCCAGACATCGAAGGCGACAATCTGGAAACGCGCCAATTCGCCAGCACCGCGACTGGTGAAGAACTGGCCTCCCATCCCGTTTGGCAGGTACATGATTTCGATCGCCATCGGATCGTCGTCGGGCGTGAATTGACCCGCGTAGCGCACATCGACGCTTAGCATGCCTTTGCTGACGAACCGAGGTTCAGGGTGACCCTGCACGTAGAGATCGGCGTAGTGCGACGTTTGCTCGAAACTTGCCGTCGCCACTTGCTGGTCGCCTTGAGTCATTGTGATCGTATGCCAGCTCTGTTCTTTGCCGTCGATGAAGGCCGTGATGCGACCGAGTTCATCGGCGAGGGCTGGTTGGATGGTGAAGGCCAACGTCATCAATGCGAGCCTGAAGGTCATGACATCTGCCTATCAGAGGGGAGGGTGGCGAACCAACAGTCGACATTTCTGCGAATCGTTTAACCTCCGTTTAAGCTCGGCTTTTGTCGACATGGCGTGCGCTTTTGCCGGAAAATGGCGAGCACTCGAGACGATTGGGCACATGTGGTGAAATCGAGCCACTTGGAGGACAGATGTTCACGGGCCCAAGCAAACTTGGTGCTTGCCGTCACTGATTGCGACGGAATGTAGAGATCCACGCGATATTGGACGCAGATACGAAACAGTTTTCGCGTCTGTCGCGTCTGTTACCGCGAGCCAATTGACTCTTGGCACCCGAGTTTGCCACAATTTTGCCATAAACCTGCTGGGGGTAAGGGTACTAGTTATGTCGTTGCCGCGCTTGACGCTGATGCCTCAACCAAAAGAGGCAGAAGCGGAACAACCGCGTCTTTTGCTGCCAGAACCGGAGAATGCTCCGGTCGAAGTCGCCTCGATCGCACGCATGGTGCAGGGTGGGCGTTGGCGTACGGAGGCAATGCGGAGTTATGACCGTCCGGTCTTGATCTGGTTCACCCGTGGCCAGGGCCGCCTGACCATTGCCGGTCGAAACAGCGGATATGGTCCGCACAATCTTGTCTTTCTGCCGAAACAGTCGATGCATGGGTTCACGACGATGGGCCCGGTTCTGGGCTCGCTTGTGTTCTTGCCGGATGAGCCAAGCCTCGATTGGCCGGTCGAGCCGATGCACTTGCGCGTTCACGAAGCGCAGCAGCAGCGCGAATTGACCGGCATGATCGAAGCGATGCAGCGCGAGGCAGAAAGCGGTGAGAACCACGCCAATCGTGCGCTGACATATCACGCTGGCTTGTTGTCGGTCTGGTTAGCGCGCATTTCAGAGGCTTACGCCCACCTAGGGAACACATCCTCTGCCACGCGCCTGGATACAGCGGCCCATCGCTTGGCCGAGGCGTTCACCGCGCTGGTCGAACGCGATTTCCGCAACCCAGCGGGTGTGCAGCACTATGCGGGTCTGTTGGGAGTGACGCCGACGCATTTGAGCCGTGTCTGTCGCAAGGTTTCTGGCCGTCCAGCGTTGGATATTCTGACCGACCGGCGCCATTTCGAGGCGCGGCGGCTTCTGCGAGATACCAACGTTCAGATATCGGAAATTGCACGGCAATGCGGTTTTACGTCCGCCGCCTACTTTACCAGAGCCTTCCGGGCACGCAGCGGTCAAAGCCCTTCGGAGTTCCGAAACAATATTTGACCTATAAGTTGGTCGTTTTGCGTGAAGTTTTTCGAGGGCTCGTGTAGTTCTCGGCCAGAACTGTTCCGATCCCTGCGGTCGCAATGTGCGTCCGAGCGAATTGCCAGAAGGTATCGTCGATGACGAGTCCAACCAACTCCCGGGTGCATCCTGCAGCGCGGATGCATGCAAAGGAATATGCGACTGGCCAATTGGACAGGCGCGAGTTCCTGTCGCGCGCGACGGCGTTGGGAGTTGGCGCGAGCGCGGCCTACGGGTTGATTGGAGCCACGCAGCCCGCACGCGCGGCCGGACATGCCCGGGAAGGCGGGACCATGCGCATTCAGATGGAAGTGCACGCGATGAAGGACCCGCGTTTGGCGGACCTTAGCCAGATCGCGAACTATTTCCGTGGCACGTTGGAGTACCTCGTCGAGTACAACAACGATGGCACCTTCACGCCGATGCTTCTGGAAGGCTGGGAGGTCAATGAGGACGCGACGATCTATACCCTGTTCGTGCGGCCTGGCGTGAGGTGGAACAACGGCGATCCGTTCACCGCGCAAGATGTGGCGCGCAATATCGAACGATGGTGCGACCGGACGGTGGACGATAATTCGATGGCAGGTCGCTTTGCGACGCTGATCGATCCGGACACGAATATGGCCATCGAAGGCGCGATCACGATCCTGAGCGATTTGCGCGTTCGTCTGACGTTGCCGCGGCCGGACATCTCGCTCATTCCGGGGATGGCGGATTACCCGGCGGCCATTGTGCACGAAAGCTTCGATGCCGGAGATTTCCTGAACACGCCCGGCACGGGACCCTTCCTGATGTCGGTGCTGGAGCCTGGTGTGCGCGGGTTTATCACCAAGAACGCCGCTCACACGTGGTGGGGGGAGGAAGTTTTTGGTGAACCCGCCTTGGATGGTATCGAGTTCATTGACTATGGCACCGATCCGGCCACAGCGATGGCGGCCATCGAAGCGGGCGAGGTCGATGTCCTCTACGAGTCGGTGGGTGAGTTCATCGATGTGCTGGACGAAGCCGGGCTGCGAAGGTCCGAGGTGGTGACAATGGCGACGATCGTCATTCGTCCAAGGCAAGTCGCTGAAGTCGAAGGCATGCGGCCGTACGAGGATGTTCGCGTGCGCCGGGCGCTTGCGCTGGCTGTGGACAACGGGATTTGTCTGGAACTCGGGTATGGAAACCGGGGCATTCCAGCCGAGAATCACCATATCGGGCCGGTTCATCCCGAGTATGCCGAATTGCCGCCCGTGGTTCGCGACGTTGAGGAAGCGCGTCGATTGATGTCTGAAGCTGGAATGATGGATTTCGAGCATCTTCTGTTCTCGCTCGACGATGACTGGCGCAGGAACACGGCAGATGCGGTGGCCGCGCAGTTGCGCGATGCGGGGTTCCGTGTGCGTCGGCAATCTATGCCAAGCGAGAGCTATTGGGTCGAATGGGTCAGCTATCCGTTTTCGGCAACAGACTGGAACCATCGTCCGTTAGGCGTGCAGATATGGGCCTTGGCCTATCGGTCTGGCGAGGCGTGGAACGAATTCGGTTGGTCGAACAGCGAGTTCGATGCAATCCTGAACGAAGCATTGGCGATTGCGGATGCGGATAAGCGGCGCGAGGTCGTTGCGCGCGGGCAGGCCCTGCTACAACAAGAAGGCGTGACGATCCAACCTTACTGGCGCTCGCTTTACCGCCACACAGTGCCGGGTGTGCTTGGAGCAGACATGCATGTGACCTTCGAGATTCACCCTCACAAACTCGGCTTCGCAGCCTAGAAATCTATCGCGATGCCCTTGTTTTCCCAATCGCCGTAACGAACCGGCTCTGGTCCATCGCGCCCGCCAAGCTCGGTCGGCAAGGTCTTTGCCTTTTCCGCTTTGCGGCGTTCCTCGGCTTCGGCGAGGGCGCGTTGGGCTTCTGGGGGCAGGGTGTCTTTGTTGTCCGTCATGAGCTTTTGGTATAACGCGCAATCTGTTTCTGACAAGTCAGGGCAATGAGCGAACAAGGTCGGGAAATACGGGCAGCCGCAGTGCGTGCCATGACGGCAGCGACCGAAAAGGGCGACCTTCTTAGCATCGCTCTGCCGCGCGTGACGGCGAAACTGGATGGGGCCGCTTCTGCGCGTGCCGGGCGATTGGCCACCGAGGCCTTGCGCTGGGCTAATCGCTCGGACCGTGTTCTGGGGCCGCATCTGCGTCTTCGGCCAGAAGACTCGGTGATGAATGCACTCCGGCTCGCGATTTACGAGTTATTCGAGGCGGGCGAGGCGCATCATGGTGTCGTCAATGACATCGTTTCGCTGGTGACACGATCGAAGGCCGGGTTGGTGAATGGCGTGCTTCGTAATGTCCTTCGCCGGCAGGTGGATTGGGCATCGTTGCCCGCGCCTCAAGTGCCGAAATGGCTGCGGAAGCGCCTGTTGACGGCATGGGGGAAAGAAGCCGTTCTGGCGATGGAGCGTGTCCAGGCGCAGCGTCCACCGTTGGATTTGAGTTTGCGCGAGGCTGGGGAAGCGACGCATTGGGCCAAGGCCTTGGGTGGGCGAATTCTGCCGGGCGGCAGTCTGCGATTGGACAGTGGCGCTCAAGTTTCCGATCTGCCGGGCTTCGGCGAGGGCGCATGGTGGGTGCAGGACGCCGGTGCAGCCGTTGCCGCACGGGTACTCGACGCTCAACCAGAAGAACAGGTTCTGGACCTGTGCGCGGCGCCTGGCGGAAAGACAATGCAACTGGCGGCGACGGGTGCGACGGTCACCGCGCTCGATTCCTCTGAAGGGCGGATGGTTCGGTTGCGAGAGAACCTGTCGCGTACCGGGCTTCAAGCTCGGATCGTTGTCGCGAACGCCCTGGAGTGGCAACCTGACCGCACGTTTGACGCCATTTTGCTGGATGCACCTTGCTCTGCGACGGGCACGCTTCGCCGCCACCCCGAACTGGCATACGCCCGTGATGGGAGCGGAATCGAAGATCTGGTTCGTTTGCAGGCCGCATTGCTGGACCGGGCGTCCGCTTGGGTACGCCCGGGCGGTCGTTTGGTGTACTGCACATGTTCCCTGTTGCCCGAAGAAGGGGAATGGCAAATCGATGCCTTTCTGGCGCGGAATGCGGGGTTTGCGATTGCAGAGCCTTCTTTCGACGACGAACGGTGGTGCGTCGCACAGGGACTTCGCCTGCGGCCCGATCACTGGGAAGACGCTGGCGGCATTGACGGTTTTTTTGTCGCTCGGCTTGAAAATCGGTCATGACATCGCCGTTGCGACAAGGTAACCTCTTGCGCAAGACCTGAGGGAAACGGGCAATCAAAACAGGCGGTGCTGGCGTTGGCAAACAACGAAAGCTGGTCCACGAAATACAAACGTTTTCTGAACCGCTGGCATGCGCGCTGGACGGGGTTTTCGCGTGGTGCGACTGCGTTCACGTCGACGCCCGAGCCACGAACCATCGGGTCCTTTGCTCGTGGACGCCAGATCACAGGCGGCAATTTCCTTTTCGCTGGATTTCTGGTGCAAGCACCGGGCACGCCGATCTGGGATCTGCCGATGCCGGACGAAGGGTTCGAGACGGAGTTGCATGGGTTTACCTGGCTGGATGATCTTGCGGCCGTCGGTGATGGCCATGCCATCAAGCGGGCTCAGAGCTGGACCCATGAATGGATCGAGAGGTTTTCGAGTGGACATGGTCCGGGTTGGACACCGGATCTGACGGGGCGTCGGCTGATACGCTGGATCAACCATTCGATCCTTCTGCTGAATGGGCAAGATGCCGAAGTCAGTAAGGCGTTCTTCAAAGCACTTTCCCATCAGACGATCTTTCTTTCGAAACGCTGGAAAGCTGCTTCTCCCGGGTTGCCGAGATTCGAGGCGCTGACAGGGCTCATATACTCGGGCCTCGCGTTGGAAGGCATGGATACTCATGTCGGAACGGCGGTCCGTGCACTTGCGCGTGAGTGTGAGGTCGAGATTGACAGCGAAGGAGGTTTGTTGACACGCAACCCCGAAGAGTTGCTGGAGATATTCACCCTTCTGAATTGGGCCGCGGATGCCTTGAAGGATGCGGGCCGCATGCCGGGTGAGGCGCATTTGAACGCAATTGCCACTGTTGCCCCCGTGCTGCGTGCGCTTCGACATGCCGATGGAGGCTTGGCGCGCTTTCACGGCGGCGGGCGTGGTATGGAGGGGCGACTGGATCGCGCTCTGGCCACGGCTGGCATACGAGGGACACCCAACCATGACCGTAGCATGGGGTTTGCGCGGATTGCGCATGGACGCACGAGCATCATCGTAGATGCCGCGCCTCCTCCCACCGGAAAGGCGTCGGCGAACGCCCATGCCTCGACACTGGCGTTCGAACTGACATCCGGGCGTCGACCGCTAATCGTCAATTGCGGCTCGGGTGCCACCTTCGGTCGAAGCTGGCGCCGGGCCGGGCGGGCCACGCCAAGTCATTCAACGCTTGGGATCGAGGGGTTTTCGTCGTCGCGCCTGGCGCCAGCCGGGAAGCACGCGGACGCAGACGCGGAGTTCCTGGTGGATACGCCAACCGAGGTCGGGTTCGAGCGAACCGAGGTCGAAGCGGGTACACGTCTGGTGGTCGGGCATGACGGCTATGTGGCAACGCACGGGTTGACCCATATCCGCACGCTGCACATCGGGTTTGACGGACGCGAGTTGCGAGGCGAGGACGTGTTGCTGGCGCGCGCCGACGCCGACAAGCGGCGGTTTGACCTGATGTTCGACAAGAGCCGAATGAAGGGAATTCCCTATTCAATCCGGTTCCATCTGCACCCGCATGTCGATGCGACATTGGACATGAATGGCACAGCTGTCTCGATGGTTTTGAAGAGCAGTGAGATTTGGGTGCTGCGGTTCGAGGGGCCGGTCAATTTGGACCTCGAATCAAGCGTCTATCTGGAGAAATCTCGCTTGAGTCCCCGTGCGACGAAACAGGTGGTTCTATCCGGCGCGGCAGTGGAGTATGCCACGCGCGTAAGCTGGTCCCTTGCCAAGACGCAGGACACGCCAACGGCGGTCCGCGACTATCAGACCGAGGGCAGCAAAGAACTGGCGGTCGACTGAAGGGACCCTTAATTCATGACCGATTTGCAACCGGTACGCCGTGCGCTTCTTTCCGTCTCTGACAAAACCGGCCTGGTAGAGTTCGCAACATCGCTGGCGGCGCGCGGGATCGCTTTGGTTTCGACCGGTGGCACGGCGAAGGCGCTGCGCGAGGCGGGGCTGTCTGTTACCGACGTGGCCGAGCTAACCGGCTTTCCCGAGATGATGGACGGCCGCGTGAAGACATTGCACCCTGCCGTCCACGGCGGCCTATTGGCATTGCGCGATGATCCAGATCACGTGGCCTCGATGAAGGACCACGGCATTGGCGCCATCGATATTCTGGTCGTGAACTTATATCCCTTCGAGGCGACCGTGGCGGCAGGTGCCGACTACGCAACAGCAATCGAGAACATCGACATCGGCGGCCCGGCGATGATCCGAGCGGCTGCCAAGAACCATGCCTTCGTGAATGTAGTGGTCGATGTCGAAGACTATCGCGCCGTTCTGGCAGAGCTGGATGCGAATGATGGTCAAACGAGTTATGCGTTTCGGCAGAAGTTGGCGCTCACGGCCTATGCACGCACCGGTGCCTATGACGCCGCTGTTTCCAGCTGGATGGCCGGCGCTTTGAACGAGGCGGCTCCGCGTCGGCGGGCATTCGCCGGGACGATCGCGCAAACCTTGCGGTATGGCGAGAACCCGCATCAGGCAGCTGCCTTCTATACTGATGGCGCGAACATACCCGGCGTGGCGACAGCCACCCAGCATCAGGGTAAGGAGCTTTCCTACAACAACATCAACGACACCGATGCGGCATTTCGGTTGGTGTCGGAATTCGCACCTAATGACGGCCCGGCTGTTGCGATAATCAAGCATGCAAACCCGTGCGGTGTCGCGCGTGGCTTCACCTTTGCCGAAGCCTTCGGACGTGCCTTCGACTGCGATCGTACAAGTGCTTTCGGCGGGATCGTCGCGCTGAACGGCACACTCGACGGCGATACGGCGCGCGCGATCTCGGAGATCTTCACCGAGGTCGTCATTGCGCCCGAGGCAACGGACGAAGCGAAGGAGGTTTTTGCCGCCAAGAAGAACCTGCGGCTCCTGACGGCCGGAGGGTTGCCGGAGCCGGATGCAGCACGGTTGGCCGTCCGGCAGGTGTCGGGCGGATGGCTGGTGCAGGACGATGATGTGGGTCGGATCACCGCTGACGATCTGAAGGTGGTGACCAAGATTGAACCGACAGATGCTCAGATCGAGGATCTGCTGTTTGCCTGGAAGGTGGCCAAGCACGGGAAATCCAACGCGATCATTTATGCCAAGGACAAGGCCACGGTCGGGATCGGAGCCGGACAGATGAGCCGGGTGGACAGCTCGACTATCGCTGCCCTGAAAGCCAGGCGTATGGCCGAAGACGTGGGTCTGTCCGAAAGCCCTGCGGTCGGCTCGGTCGTTGCATCGGATGCCTTCTTCCCTTTCCCGGATGGGTTACTTGCCGCGGCCGAGGCGGGGGCAACGGCCGTCATCCAGCCCGGCGGCTCGATGCGCGATGATGCAGTCATCGAAGCCGCTGACGAGGCAGGTCTTGCCATGGTCTTCACCGGCATGAGACATTTCCGGCACTGATGCGCGCGCTGCTCCCCCTCTGGATCACGTCAGTGGTCATCCTGGTCATCGATCAGTTCACGAAACTGATCGTGGTGCATGCCTGGGATCTGAAAACACAAGGCGGGATGGTCGTGTTCGATCCTTATCTGAACTTCCGGATGGCTTGGAACACTGGTATCAATTTCGGGATCCAGTTAGGGGATAAATGGATCCTGATCGCGCTGGCGATTGCCATTTGTGCTTGGGTCATTTGGTGGATGAACCGCGACCGACCCCGAGTGATCGTTCAGGTTGCCGCAGGCATGGTCGTTGGCGGGGCTGTCGGCAATGTCATCGACCGGTTGGTGTACGGCGCTGTGGCCGACTTCTTGAACATGTCCTGCTGCGGTTGGGAAAACCCGTACTCGTTCAATGTGGCCGACATCTCGATTTTCATCGGTGCGATCGGGTTGATCCTCTTGACCAACGACGTGCAGCGAACGGGCGACTCGCCAGAACGTCCGGACTGACGTAAGAAGGGTCCAAACGGGAGATGATGGTGCGACTTGGTATTGCTTTGATCTTGATTGGGTTGGCGGCTTGCAGTCGCGGGGATCAGGACCCCAACCTGCTGAATATCAAGCAACCGCGGGCCGAAGGGCCGGATGAGTTTGCCGTGCTTCCGACGAAGCCGTTGCAGATGCCCCAGGATGTGACCGCTCTTCCCGAGCCGACACCGGGTGGTGCCAACCTGACCGACCCTACGCCCGAGGCTGACGTGGCTGCAGCACTGGGCGGCAATGCTGCCGTGCTGTCACGTCCGTCGAGTGACAGGGCCTTGGTGGCCTATGCCGGTCGCTTTGGAGTCGACCGAGACATTCGCGCTGACTTGGCGGCTGCCGATCTTGAGTTTCGCCGCGCGAATGACGGCCGACTTCTAGAACGTTTGTTCAATGTGAACGTTTATTTTCAGGCATATGAAGAAATGGAATTGGACCAGCACGAGGAACTGGAGCGGTTGCGCCGGGCTGGCATTCGGACACCGGCTGCGCCGCCCGAGCCTGAAGCGGCGTCCTGACCGGTCACGTCCCTGTAAGAACACCTTGAAGCCTTGGTTCGGGGGACCATTTCTTCGGGAAAGCTGAGGAAAGGAGCGTTCATGCGTATTGCCGCTGCGCTGGTTGCGTCACTGTTCGGATTTAGCCTCTCGCCGGTTTGGGCGACCGAGGTTACGAGCTTTGAACTCAACAATGGTATGGAAGTTGTCGTTGTCGAGAACCGCCGTGCCCCCGTCGTCGTTCACATGGTCTGGTACAAGGTCGGCGCAGCCGACGAACCGCCGGGCAAGTCCGGGATTGCTCATTTCCTGGAACACCTGATGTTCAAGGGGACCGACGAATTGGCAAGCGGGGAGCTTTCGGAGACGGTCAATCGCAATGGCGGCAGCGACAATGCCTTCACCGCGCAGGACTATACCGGGTATTTTCAGCGCATCGCGTCGGACCGGCTGGAACTGGTGATGCAGATGGAAGCCAGCCGGATGGACGGCTTGCGCCTTGTGCCCGAAGATATCGGCACAGAGCGTGACGTGGTGATCGAAGAGCGAAACCAGCGGGTCGAAAATGATCCCGGCGCCTTGTTCAACGAGCAGATGCGGGCCGCGCAGTACCTGAACCATCCCTATTCAATCCCGATCATTGGCTGGAAACACGAAGCTCATTCGCTAACGCTGGAAGACGCCAATGCGTTTTATGAGGCACATTATGGTCCCAACAATGCGGTGCTGGTGGTGGCAGGTGATGCAGACCCGGAAGAGGTAAGGCTGCTGGCCGAGAAGCACTATGGGGTCATTCCGCCAAACCCGAATGTGGTCGAGCGTGATCGTGTCGACGAACCCCCACAACTGGCCGAGCGGCGTTTGAGCTATTCCGATCCACGGATCGGAAACGACTATGTTGTCCGCAGTTACCTGGCGCCCGAGCGGGATGCAGACGCGCAGGAGGAAGCCGCAGCGCTGACATTGTTGGCTGAGGTTCTTGGAGGCTCTCCTACGACCTCTGTTCTGGCGCGGAAGCTCCAGTTCGAAACACAGAGCTCGGTCTATGCCGGAGCGTGGTATTCTGGTCAGTCGCTGGATGACACGACTTTTGGGCTGGTGAATGTGCCCGTTCCCGGCACGTCCCTTGAAGACGCCGAGGCTGCGCTGGATAAGGCCGTCACGGAGTTTTTGGAAGAAGGTGTGGATGCGGACAAGCTGGAGCGCATCAAGACGCAGATCCGCGCATCCGAGATCTATGCTTTGGACAACATCAGTGGATTGGCGAACAGATATGGGTCTGGGCTGACGTCGGGTCTGACCGTCGAGGATATCCAGGCCTGGCCTGATGTTCTGCAAGCGGTGACAGAGGAAGACATCCTGGCGGCGGCACGCAGGGTATTCGACCGACGACAGGCGGTTACCGGTTTTGTTCGCACCGCCGAGGAGGTGACACAATGATGGTTCGGTTTGCCCTAGCGGTGGTTGCCGCCGTGAGCCTTGCCCTTCCGGCGCGCGCAGGTGTCGATATTCAGGAAGTGACCTCTCCGGGTGGCCTGTACGCGTGGCTGGTCGAAGAACCATCGGTGCCCTTCACGGCGTTGGAAATTCACTTTCGTGGTGGCGGTTCCCTGGACCGTGACGGAAAGCGGGGCGCGATCAACCTGATGACGGCCACCTTGGAAGAGGGGGCAGGCGATCTGGATGCGCAGGCGTTCGCCATCGCGCGGGATGAACTGGCAGCTTCCTTCCGGTTCAACGTGAGCCGCGACAGTCTCTCGGTTTCGGCGCGGTTTCTTTCCGAAAACCGGGATGAAGCGATGGCGCTTCTCAAGCTGGCACTGATCTCGCCACGGTTCGACGACGCTGCCATCGAGCGGGTGCGGCAGCAGATATTGTCCGGCCTACGAAGCGAACAGAGTGACCCGAACAACATCGCTTCGAAGAAGCTGAACGCCTTGACCTATGGCGATCATCCGTACGCCACAAGTCTGGATGGGACGCAGGAAAGCGTCGCGGCGCTGAGCCGCGATGATGTTGTCAATGCTTACAACGACGTGCTGGTGAAAGACCGGGTCTATATCGGTGCTGCAGGTGATATCACTGCCGAGGAATTGGGCATCTTGTTGGATGATCTGTTGGGCGAACTTCCGACCGGCGGAGCCCCCTTGCCGGGTCCCGCCGTCGTAGATGAGGCGGGCGGTGTCTTTGTCGAGCCACTCGACGTGCCGCAATCGGTGGCGCTTTTCGGTCACACAGGTATTCCGCGCGACGATCCTGAATTCTTCGCGGCCTTCGTGGCCAACGAAATTTTTGGTGGGTCTGGCTTGCAGTCGAGGCTTAGCAAGGAGGTTCGGGAAGAACGCGGTCTGACCTACGGCATTGGTTCGTACCTGGTAAACTTCGACCTCTCGAACATGATCCTTGGGCAGTTTGCGTCAGCCAACGGACGCGTCGCCGAGGCGATTGAAGTCGTCCGCGAAGAATGGGCCAAAATTGCCGAGGAAGGTGTAACGGAGAAAGAACTGGACAGCGCCAAGACCTATTTGACGGGCGCCTATCCTCTGCGTTTCGACAGCAATGCGTCGATCGCGCGTATTCTGGTGGGCATGCAGTTGGATGGATTGCCGATTGACTATATCGAGACGCGGAATGCCAAGGTGGAAGCAGTGACACTGGAGGACGTGCGCCGCGCCGCAAAGCGTCTCTACCGGCCGGATGATCTTCGATTTGTTATTGTCGGTCAGCCGAATGGCGTCGAAAGCGTGAACTGAGGCGTGAACCTTTCGCCGACCCTTGTTAATGTTTGGAGGCGCCGCCGTTCTCCCATCCCTGTGGTTGGGGGTATAGCTCCGAGTTCTCGATGAATTGTGGCGCTTGCTAGTGGTGATTTCGACCTCGGCTTTACGGCCGACGCCAATGAATTCACGTCCGAACGATTGTGGGAGAGGGTTATGCGTATCTTGTTTACGGGGGGTGCCGGGAAAGCCGGTCGGCACGTTGTCCCCTATCTTATGGGCAAGGGTCATCGTGTTCTGAACGTCGACAAGGTCCCTCTTGACCACCCGGGCGTCGACAATCGCATCGCCGATATCACCGACCCGGGCCATATGCATGACGTCATGCAAAGCTATGCGGGCTTTGATGAGCTTGCCCAAGGCACCGGTGTGCCAAGCTTTGACGCCGTTGTGCATTTTGCAGCCGTTCCACGCATTTTGGTGACGGGCGACAATGAATGCTATCGCACCAACGTCATGGGGACCTACAATGTCATCGACGCGGCCCTGAAAGCCGGGGTGCGCAAGATCATCTTCGCCTCGTCCGAGACGACCTATGGCATTTGCTTTTGGGACGGTGAGAAGAAGCCAGACTATCTGCCGATCGACGAAGAGCATCTAACGGTGCCGATGGACAGCTACGCGATGTCGAAGGTCGTGAACGAAGCGACAGCGCGCAGCTTTCAGGCACGATCAGGTGCCGACATCTATGGGCTGCGGATCAACAACGTGATCGAGCCGCACGAATACCGTCAGAACTTCCCGGCCTATATCGAAGACCCGGCGCTGCGCTTGCGGAACATCTTTGCCTATATCGATGCGCGTGATCTGGGCGAGATGGTTCAGTGCTGCCTGACGACGGATGGCTTGGGGTTCGAGGTTTTCAATGTCTCGAATGACGATCACTCGGTAGCAGCCACGACCCCGGAGCTGATGGATCGCTTCTATGCCGGTGTGCCTGTAAAGAAGGACATGGGTGCCAACGAGACGTTCTATTCCAACGATAAGGCAAAGCGGATGCTGGGGTATCAACCCCAGCACCACTGGCGCATGTATCTGGAAGATCCGACCCAGGCCTAAGGTCTAGTAGTCGTAGCTTTTGCCTTCGATGGTTTCAGCTAACGCCGTGTATGCCCAGGTGTCTTCCCCGCCGCGTGCGGCGATCTCGGCCAATTGAGCCTTGGCGCCGTCGATGTCGCCCATCTTGACCAGCCCCTGGCCCAAGTAGGAGCGGGCGAGGTGATAGTCCGGCGCCTTCTCGATCGCCTGGCTGTAGAACACCATGGCGTCCTTCGTGTTCCCGATCTTGCGCGAGATGAAGCCGCGATAGTTCAGAAACCGCGGGTCTTCGGGGTTGTCTGCTGCGGCGATCACGCGTTCGGCGCGGTCGTAAGCTCCGGCATAGGCCAGTTCGCGCACCGCGTCATATCGGGCATCGTCGTTGAAGGACTGCCGATCCGCATCGACACAGGCCTTGGCCCTATCGTCATAGATCTTGCCATCGGTGCATTTGGTCGTTGTGCGGGTGGATTTCGGAGGCGTGTCGCTGCTGCTTCCGGCGGCGAAGGCTTGGCTGGCAATCGTCAAAACAAGGGCGGTGGAAAAAAGTGTCAGGGGACGCATGAGAGGCTCCATTGGTTGATCTGTAACGGGTCTACGTCTCAACACATGGAAATATTCCGGCACGGCCAGAAAAAAAGAAAAACCGCGCTCGGGGGCGCGGCTTTTCTGCAAGATTTTTCAACCAATCAGGCGGCGCGGCTCAGAAGAACCTCGCCCACTTCGCGTTGCGCGTCGCTCTCATCGGCGCCGTTCACGGCCGCGACTTCGCGCGTTAGACGTTCCAGCGCGGCTTCGTACAGCTGCCGTTCCGAATAACTTTGCTCGCGCTGATCGTCGGCGCGGTGCAGGTCGCGCACAACTTCTGCAATGGCGATCAGGTCGCCCGAGTTGATCTTCTGTTCGTATTCCTGCGCCCGGCGCGACCACATGGCCTTCTTGACGCGCGCCTTACCCTTGAGCGTCGTCATTGCCTTTGACACCACGTCCGGAGACGACAGTGTCCGCATGCCAACCTCTGCGGCCTTGTTTGTAGGCACGCGCAAGGTCATCTTGTCCTTTTCGAACGAGATCACGAAAAGCTCGAGCTTGAGGCCCGCGATTTCCTGTTCTTCGATCGAAATGATCTGACCGACACCATGCGCGGGATAAACCACGTAATCGTTCGGCCGAAATTCCATCTTTTTGGGTTTGCTCATCCAGCGTTTTCCCTTGTTAGCCCCCGGCCGTTTGCCGACAAAAAAGACGCCGGGAACACACACATCTTCCCGTCGCTTATTCCCTGACAGCATGTGGGCCTGGTTCATCCAGCCAAGCCTCGGCCTATGTGACAGAAATATAGCAAAAAATTGAGGCGATTCCAAGGCGGACCGGAATCGGTTGCCAGTTCAACCAATATATCAAGGGGCCTGACGTTGCGTCATTGCGTTCGAGCCCCTGCGAATCCCTAGCCGCCTTCTCCGGGTTCTTCGGAGAAGAGTTCCATCTTTCCGTCCTTGCCGTCCATCTCGTCTGCGGTCGGTAAAGGGTCCTTTTTTCTAATGATGACCGGCCAGGCCTCCGAATACTTGCGGTTGAACTCGACCCATTTTTCCATGTCGGGTTCGGTATCGGGCCGGATCGCGTCGGCGGGGCATTCTGGTTCACAGACGCCACAGTCGATGCATTCGTCCGGATGAATGACCAGCATATTCTCGCCCTCGTAGAAGCAGTCTACCGGACATACTTCGACGCAATCGGTGTACTTGCAGGCGATGCAGTTGTCGGTCACGACATAGGTCATACGGATCTCTCGAACTTCAACGGCAGAGAGGTAGCTTGCCTGCCCCGGTCATTCAAGCGTGTCCGACCCAGAAAGGCGCGCGTTGCGACGATCTTTCTTTGTCGGGCGGCCCTTTCCTTCAAATCGTGGATTTGGCGGAAGCTTGTCCTTCTCGGGCGGCGTGAGGTCGGTATAGAGCGCCTGCGCCTCGGGTGCCGGGCCGCGTCGGGTGGTCAGCGCATCGACTTGAATAACGCGGACACGCTTCGCCTGCGGGAAGGTCAGTGTTACGCCGGGTCGCAAAGCATGGGACGGTTTCGAAACGCGTGTGCCGTCAACACGGACGTGTCCACCTGACACCAGCTTGGTGGCCAGCCCCCGCGTCTTGAAGAAACGGGCATGCCAGAGCCACTGATCCAACCGCTGGGTATCGGTCATGATGGGGCCTCGACAGGAGCCGGGAAATGCGCTTTCCCCGAACCGAATTCTGCGCAGAATCCGGGGCCACTCCTCAATCGTCTTTCACCTTCAGACCCATAAGCGCCTGAGCAAAGGGATTGTCGGGGTCGATCTTCTTCTCTTTTCGCGGCGGACGGGCTTCAAATTTTTTGGTCTTGCCCTTGTCGCCCTCGCGCCGCTTGCCCTTGCCTTTCGGTTTGCCGCCGTCGCGTTTGCTTTGGGGCTTGCCACGACCCTGGCCGCCGCCACGCTGAAAACCGCCCCATGTAAATGTAAAGAAAACTTCGTTGGTATCTTCTTCGGGCGTTGGCTCCTTGGGGCCCTCGGTTGCCGTTTCACCTTCGGGAGCCTCAGCTTCTGCTTCTGTCGCTGTATCCATGGTGACCTGCGCGACCCCGGTTTCCTCGGCAGGCGCCTCTGCCGTCCGTTGCACTTTCTCGCGTTCGCCCTTCTCGGCCGTGTATCCCAGCCCTTCCATCAAGTTGGCGAATTGCTCCAGCGTCATGCCCGTGATCGACAGCATATCCGGGTTGGCTTCAAACCCGCCGCGACTGTCCTGCGCGCGAAGCAAATCGGCGAGGCGTTCCAGCATGTCGATCCGGATCGCACGGTCCCCGGCAGGTTTGTAGCCCGACATCAGATATGTCTGAGCCGGGATCTCTTTGAGGTAAGGGATGGTCACCAGACCAGGCGGCGGGCTTTCGGGGAATTCTTCGGCACCGCTGGCCAGAGATTGCAGCACCAACCGCAGCCGAGTGGGTGCCGGTTTCAAAAGAAGCGGCATGAAGATGGTGAACTGACCGAACCGGATCCCGTGCTTGCGCAAAAGACCTCGGGCGTCCTGATCCAGTCCTTTGACTTCGTCGGCGATATCCCGGCGGTCGATGACGCCCATAGCCTCGATCATCCGAAAGCCAAAGCCTTTGGCCATGCCAGTGAGCGCTTCGTCCTTCTGGATACCAATCATCGGTTCGAAAAGCGCCGCAACCTTCCGATCTATGAAGTGTTGCAGGCGACGTTGTACCTTGCCGACCACGTCTTCGCCCGCCTCTTCGTCGACAAAGGCGACCGCGCGGGGTTTGAGGGGGTCGTCGCCGGCGGCCAGTTTTCCGATCGCATGTTCGCCCCACATCAGCCCGCCTTGTTCGGTGAAATCCATTTCGGTGTCCGGCGCGTTGTAGAACCGGTCCGCGCGCAGGTGGAACTCCGGCTGAAGCGCCGCCGTCGCGGCGGCCTTTAGCGTCTTCGCTTCGTCGCCTGTCGCGCTTGCGTCCTGATGGAAGCGGAAGCCTTCCAACCGCCCAACAAACTGTCCTTCGACAGTCACTTCACCTTTATCATTCACCTCGGCCACAAGAGCCTCCTTCTGCTTCAACCGCCGAAGCAGAACACTGGTCCGCCGGTCGACAAATCGTTGTGTCAGCGCATCGTGGAGCGCATCTGACAGGCGGTCTTCTACAGCGCGTGTCTCGTTCCGCCAATGGTCTTCATCGCACGTCCAGCCTTTTCGCTGCGCGACATAGGTCCAGGTCCGAATGAACGCGAGCCGTTTCGACAGTGTGTCGATGTCTCCATCGGCGCGGTCGATGCGCTTGATCTGCCGCGCCAGCCAGTCTTCAGGCACCTCTTGTCGCTCATGCAAGAAGCCAAAGATCGCAGTCAGAAGGCCGGCATGTTCCTGATGACTGATCCCACGAAAATCGGGAATGCTGCAGACATCCCACAAGAGTCTCACGCTGGGCGCATCGCTGGCGCGCGCGGCAGTCTCAGTGTCTTGTGCCAGTGTTTTCAAGGCGATCAGGTCGTCTGCCTCGCGAGCACGGACCACGTGTTCCAGCGTGGGAGGCGCCTCCAGCGTGGCGATCAATCGGTCGATCGAGCCGAACTCCAGGGACGAATTCCGCCATTGAAGCTTTTTCATCGGGGTGAAGCTGTGCGATGTGATCGCGCTTGCGACACGGTCTTCAAGCGGCGGGGCTTCGCCTGTCACCCCAAAGGTTCCGTCTTTCTGGTAGCGTCCGGCGCGCCCGGCGATCTGTGCCAGTTCGTTCGGCTGAAGATCGCGCATGCGTCGGCCGTCGAACTTGCGGAGACTGGAAAAGGCGACATGGTTGATGTCCAGATTGAGCCCCATTCCAATCGCATCTGTGGCGACCAGATAGTCGACCTCTCCGCTCTGATACATATCGACTTGGGCGTTTCGCGTTCGTGGGCTGAGCGCGCCCATGACCACCGCCGCACCACCCTTTTGCCGCCGGAGCAGTTCCGCGATGGCATAGACGTTTTCCACAGAGAACCCGACGATGGCGGCGCGGGGCGTCATGCGCCCGATTTTCTTCGAGCCGGTGTAGCTGAGCGTAGAAAACCGCTCGCGCCGCTGAAACTGAACGCCGGGGACGAGCGCGGCGATCACACCGCGCATGGTATCGGACCCCATGAAGACCGTCTCTTGCAGCGCACGTGCACGCAGCAGCCGGTCGGTGAAGACATGCCCTCGCTCGGGGTCGGCGCAAAGCTGGATTTCATCTACGGCGAGAAAGTCAACGCCCATACCTTCTGGCATCGCCTCGGTTGTGCAGACCCAGTATTGAGTTCGCGGCGGCACGATCCGCTCTTCGCCGGTAACCAGCGCGACGACGGAGGGGCCTCGGGCTGCGACGATGCGGTCATAGACTTCGCGCGCCAGAAGCCGGAGCGGCAAGCCGATGACACCGGTGCGATACGCCAGCATCCGTTCGATCGCGTAATGCGTCTTGCCAGTGTTTGTGGGGCCGAGGACCGCGGTGACGCGGTCGTTTGTCTGCGACATGTGGGGAAAACGGATATGTGAAAGGATGAACGGGTTAAATCCCGTCAATCACGATGGGGCAAGCGATTTCTGCGCAGAAATCGCGGCAGAAAATGCGCGTTTTCTGGCGTCGCCGGGACCGTTAAGGTCTCGATATGACGCAGGATCGACCTGTCCTTGGCATCGTTTTGATGCTGGGCTTTTGCCTGACCGCGCCCTTGGCGGATGCCATTGCAAAGCTGTTGAGCGACCGCATCGATGTGGCTCAATTGGTGGCGATCCGCATGGTGCTGCAGGTTGTGCTTCTGGCGCCTGTCGTTTTGGTGGCGCGGATCACCATCCGCTGGAGAGCGCGCAACTATCGCTTGTCGGCGATCCGGGCTGTCCTGCATATGCTCGGGATCGGCATGATGTTCCTGTCGCTCCGATTTCTGCCGTTGGCTGATGCCGTCGCCATAGCCTTTGTCATGCCGTTCATCATGTTGTTCCTCGGGCGTTTCGTGTTGGGCGAAGAGGTGAGGCATCGCCGCATCATCGCCTGTTGCATTGGCTTTATTGGTACGCTTCTGGTCGTCCAACCGAGTTTCGCAGAGGTGGGATGGCCCGCGCTGTTGCCAGTCGGTGTCGCCATCGACTTTGCGTTTTTCATGCTTGTAACCCGGCAACTGGCGAAGTCGGTCGATCCCGTTGCGCTCCAGCTTGTCTCGGGCGTGTTCGCCTGCCTCATATTGCTGCCGTTGTTTCTTGTATTCGCGGAGCAGCCCGGGTTTCATGTGAGTTGGCCGGAAGGAGCGACATGGATGCTTGCGCTTGCCATGGGTGTGCTCGGCACCGCTGCGCATCTGTTGATGACCTGGGCGTTGCGGTTCGCACCATCGGCAACACTCGCGCCCATGCAGTACCTGGAAATCCCTGTGGCGACGCTTCTTGGCTGGTTGATCTTCCGCGACTTTCCGGATGGGATGGCGCTTTTGGGGATCGCCGTGACGATTGCCGCTGGCCTTTATGTCATTGCCCGGGAACAACGTCTGAGCCGACAAGGCTCTGAAGCACCGAATGCAGCGCCGCCGGCGGCGTAAGGATCAGGCATCCGGGCGCGTCGAACTCAAGCGTGACAGGACCCTTGGCCCGGTTGGAGCTTCCAACGAAACCGTCCGGCTCCAGAATCAAATTGTCGATCGGCCATTCCAAACCGCTCGAGCGCCCCGTGATCCGGCTCATCGGAAAGAGCGAAATACGCATTCCTCGCGGCAAATCCAGCGCGATCGAAGGCGGCGCGGCAAAGGCAATGTCGTATAGTCCCCAGAGGATGGTCGGAGGACCAATGCGCCGCGCCAGCACCGACATCACGGTCAGCGCATGATCCCATCGCCGGGCGGCAAAACCCGTCGCCAGAATGAAAGGCGCCCCGATCCGCGTTAAACATTTCTCAAAGTCGGTGCTGTCCTGCTCGGCTACATGATGGAATTCCGTTTCATGCAAAGCATCCCGCGTGCTGTCTTCAAGCGAATCGAAGTCGCCGATCACCGCTTTTGGGGACAAATTCTGCCGGAGACAGAAATTTGCACCGCCATCGGCCGCGACGAGCGTCGGCGCAATCGACATCGCAATTTGGACATTTTCCGCGGTGGGCGCACCGCCGCCAACCAGCGTAACCCCCCGAGACGATTGAACATTGGGACGATTTTTTACCAACTGTTCCCTTGCCCTGTCCAGAGTGCCATAATTCTGACCCGAAAAATTCTTGTGAATTCCTCAGATCCGTTCCTATTTTCGATCGCCCATTTGGTAAACACATTGTTGATGAATGGGAGAAAGCTGTCACGGTCATGAGTGGATCGACAAAAATCCTTACGGTTTCCTACGGCACCTTCAGCTGCACGCTGGAGGGGTTTGAGGATCCCCTTGGCTCCATGCGCGAAATGGCAGAGTACTTTCGCGACCTTGCGGCGGATGACAGGTATTTCGGGGCAGAACCACCGACGCCTGATGCCGAAATGTTGCAGCGGATCGCCGAGAAAGAGGTGAAACGCCGGGTCGATGCTCAGATGACCGAAACAGGTGTTGCCCTTGTAGCAGCCCCCGCTCCGACAGCGGTAGCGCCGGTCGCCCAATCGGAGCCTGCCGTTCAAGAACCTGCCCCGGCGGCAAAAGCCGATCCCGAGGCCGGGCCGTTGACGTACGATGACGAGTTCACGATGTCGGACGAACCGGACGATGTTCTGACCGTTGATCCCAATGCCTCACCCAATGGAGATGGTCCCGCCGAAACGGTGGCCGAGAAGTTGCGCCGCATTCGTGCTGTTGTTTCTCAGAACATCGACGTGAACCGGGATGCGCTGCGCCAGGAGCAGGAACCGAATGCTGCCGACCCGAACTTGCGTGACCGGGCAATCACGGAAACCATTCACCAAATTCAGGCGGATTTGGACGAGGGCGAGGGCGCAGGCACCGACGATTCAATTGCTAAACCGGCTGAGAAACCCACTGAAGTTGATCAGGAAAGCCCTTCAATAGAGGACGCCGGTTCAACAGACGATTTGGAAGACGACACTTCTGCCTCGGCGTCCGGCAACGACGAGGACTTCGAGCCCGAGGCGATCGACTGGGATTTCGAGCCAGAGTTGTTGAAGAATAGCGAGCGGCCAACCAGCCGCAGCGATTCGCGCGTTGTGTCGGATGTTCTTGAAAAGGTTGCACAAGCTCCGTCAGACACTTCGGAAGCGGGTGAAAGGGTTACTAGCCGTACGCTTTCGCCCGAGCCGGAGAAGGACGTGGGGCGGCTTCTCGATGAGACGGACACAAAGCTGAACGACGACGAAACCATCCGCCGCCGCCGGGTTATTTCCCAAATGCGGGCAGCCGTGGCCGCGACGAAAGCCGAGCGTATCGTGTCGCGCCAAGAATCGCAGACGAGCAAAGAAGAGGCCGAGAAGGACTTATACCGCGGTGATTTGAATGATGCCGTGGAATCCCAGCCTGCGCGCCCCAAGACGTCGCTGCCTTTGGTGCTGGTGTCCTCGCAACGCGTGGATGAGGACGGCGCCAATGAATCGAGCGGTAATGGCGGGCAGAAGAATCTCGCTGACTTTGCCGCCGATGTAGGGGCCAAAGAGCTGCCTGAATTGATGGAGGCTGCCGCGGCCTTTGCCGTCTTCACTGAAGGGCAAACCTCTTTCACACGGCCAGAGATTATGAAGATGGTCACGCGAATGGATCCATCCTTGCAGCTTTCACGTGAAGACAGCCTCAGGTCGTTTGGGCAGCTTCTGCGCGAGGGCAAATTCAAGAAACTGGAACGCGGCCAATTCACCATCGCCGAAGAGACCAAGTACCATCCATCGCAGGCGGCTGACGCTTGATCGGTAGCTCCCGGGCGGGTTGAGGTCGAAACTGGACTTATGCTATCAGTCCAGTTCGATGGCCGTATCTGAAGAGACCTTCTTTCTTGACCCTGCATTCGAAGGGACGTTGCAGCAGCAGATCCAGTCGCTGGTGGCCGAGGGGATATTGTCGGGCCGGTTGCGGTCGGGGGAGAAACTTCCATCGACCCGCCGCCTGGCCAAGCACCTTGGCATAAGCCGGATTACCGTGACGCTGGCCTATACCGAGTTGCAGGCTGACGACTACATCACTTCGAAGGGGCGTTCGGGTTACTATGTCTCGGACACGGCACCCCATCCTCGTCCGACTGGGCTTCAGGTTGAAATGCGCGACACCGTCGATTGGGACAGGTTCATCGGCACAAGCTTTTCGGACGTGGAGTTGTTTCGCAAACCACCGGACTGGCAACGATATCGCTATCCCTTCATCTATGGACAGGCGGACGCGTCGCTTTTCGACCATGCCAATTGGCGGCTTTGCGCGTTGCAGGCGCTCGGGTTGCGCGACTTCGAGGCAATGACCACGGACTATTTCGAACGGGATGATCCGCGACTTGTCGAATTCATCGCTCGCCATTCCTTACCGCGCCGCGGCATCTTGGCGGGGCCGGACGAGATCCTGGTGACCCTGGGTGCTCAGAACGCGCTGTGGCTAGCGGCTGAAGTCCTGCTGAGCGAAGGCCGACATGCCGTGATTGAAAGCCCTTGTTACCCGGGTTTGGGCAGTATCCTGGCGGGGACAGAGGCGCGGGTCACTTCGGTTTCGGTGGATGCAGGCGGTTTGCCGGTTGATCGGGTACCCGGGGACGCGGATGTCGTCTTTGTCACGCCAAGTCACCATTGCCCGACCTCGGTCACGATGCCTTTGGCGCGGCGAAAGGCTCTGCTCGACCGTGCAGCAGACGACGATTTTCTGATCGTCGAGGACGATTATGAATTCGAGATGTCTTTCGTCACGCCGCCGTCACCCGCTCTGAAGTCTTTGGACAAAGAGGGCCGCGTCATTCATATCGGGTCGTTCTCGAAGTCGCTCTTTCCTGGGCTTCGGCTGGGTTACATGGTTGGATCGAAGCGGTTCATTGCCGAAGCACGTGCCTTGCGTGCGGCGATCCTGCGCCATCCTCCCGGACACGTTCAACGCACCGCAGCGTACTTCATGTCGCTCGGGCATTACGATGCGCTCATCAAGCGTACCGCCAAGGCGCTTTCGGCACGCCGTCAGGTTATGGCTGAAGCGATCCGCGAGAACGGGCTGACGATTGCCGGCAAAGGCAATGGTGGATCAAGCTTTTGGATGAAGGCCCCTGATGGAACTGATACGGCAATCTTGGCACAGGCCCTTCAGGACAAGGGCGTCTTGATTGAGCCCGGGTCGGCATTTTTCCCAGATGAAGTTAAGCCCTCGGAATACTACCGATTGGCGTATAGTTCGATCGCAAAAGAGCGGATTGCCGATGGTATTGCGCTTATCGCAAAGGCTTTGAACGCTTAGGATGCGCGCCCGTGATAGGCGACGATTTCGGCAAAGTCCGTGGGCTTTGTCCGTTCAGGAATAATCGCCGCGGTGTTCGGAATGTGCTGGAACAGCGAACCGTCAGCAAAAAATGTGCTGCGTGTAACGAATACGATCTGCGTATTCGGCCTTCGGTAGCAGGAGAAATCAGCAATCGCGATTGCGCTGCCCTGTTCCAACATGACATCCAGGACCAGGACCTCGGGTTCGTGCTCACAAAGGTAGTCGACCGCGTCTTGTTGATTGTCGACGATGTGAACGACCTGGTTCTGCCGCTCGAGGTGCCTTGTCCATATCTTTGCAAGTTCGCAATTTGATGCTGCGATGAGTATCACTTTCCTGACCCTCTGATCTTTCGATCAGCCTTAGTACCGCCCCTATAATCTCAACGTTCCGCCAAAAGTGTTAACGGCTGGTTAACGAATATGAGAAAGTCGTTAACCAGTCGGCGGAACCTCGCCTGAGCCGACTTGCCTCAACCGGGCGAACAGTTAGCATGCAGCAAATTTGACAGGCTGCCCCCCGATGCCACACATTCTGTTTGCGACTTTCGCACTCTTCGCTTCCGTTTGCGCGGCGTCTGCTCAGACGTGCGGTGGCAGTTTTGGAAGCTTCGTCAACGGCTTGAAGTCCGAGGCCATCGCCAAGGGCTACGATAGTCAAACCGTTGACCGGTTCTTCGCCAGCGCGCGACAGGATCCCAAGGTGATCCGCGCGGATCGGGCGCAGGGCATTTTTCAGATGCCCTTCATCGACTTCTCCCGTCGCTTGATCAGCCAGAACCGGCTGGACGCGGGTCTGCGCAATTCGCGCAAATGGGACAGAGTCTTTGATAGGATCGAGCGGGATTACGGCGTCTCGCGCGGTGTGCTTTTGGCGTTCTGGGCATTCGAGACCGATTTTGGAGCTGTGCAAGGCAACTTCAATACAGTGAATGCTTTGATCACGCTGTCGCACGATTGTCGGCGGCCCGAACTGTTTCGGCCGCAGGTATTTGCCGCGCTCGAGTTGTTCGAGCGTGGTGACATAGACCCGAAAAGGACAACCGGGGCTTGGGCGGGCGAGATCGGCATGGTGCAGATGCTGCCAGAGGACATCATCCGGAACGGCGTTGATGGCGATGGCGACGGCAAGGTAAACCTCAAGACATCGTCGCCAGACGCCTTGTTTTCCGGCGCCAACCTCTTGCGCAGTCTGGGCTGGCAAGCGGGCCAGCCTTGGATGCAGGAAGTTGTTATGCCGCGCGATTTCGACTGGTCAATGACCGGACTCGATACATGGCGGAAGGCGTCAGAGTGGGTGTCTGCCGGTGTGGAACCGCGTTCCGGCAAATTGGCGTCGTCACAGTTGCAGGCAGCGGTGCTGCTGCCCCAGGGCCGCAATGGCCCGGCTTTCCTTGTTTATCCAAATTTCAACGTGTTCTTCGAGTGGAACCAGAGTTTCATCTACGTGACCACGGCCGCCTATTTTGCGACGCGAATTCAAGGTGCCCCTGTCTATCAGCCTGGCCAGCCTTCCCAGGCGTTGAACGAGGGACAAATGAAAGCCTTGCAGACCAAGCTTACTGAACGTGGGCATGATGTTGGAGGGATCGACGGGATACTGGGTGCAAAGACGCGCCGTGCCGTTCAAGTTGAACAAAAAAGATTGGGAATGCCGGCCGATGCCTGGCCGACGCGAGACCTTTTGAACAGACTTTGAACTACCAGCAGAACTGGAAGATGCTGCCCGCACAGTTCGAGTTGATGACGTCTGGTGTGGTGGCGAAGTTGCCAACAGCAGCCAAAGCCAGCAAGACCAGAAATGCGGCCATGAAATCGCTCATTGCGACCCCCAAGGTTCCAATCGTTACGCACTGCGCCCAACGGCGCCAACTGTGACAGAAATATGGCGAAATAGGTGCCCAAACAAGGCAGGGGCGCCTTAATTCCCGTAAACAGTCCGGTTCCTCACAGGAAACCGTGTGCCGTCTTCGATAACCAGAACAAGGCGTTCCCCGGCCCGAACGAGACGGTCGCACCGTTGCGAGCCGTTGTCGAAATCAACGCAGACGAGACTGTCGTCGAAGACTTGGTACTGGCCTTTCCATTCGGGGCCATCGTCCGTGTAGGTGTAGGCATATCGTCCATCGGTGGCGTAGCGAGATTTTGATCCGTCGAAGAATTCGATCATTTGCCCGTTTAGAAGCTCGCCCATTTCCGCTGCGTCAAGCAGTTGGTCGCTGGCGCGGAGACCGTCCTGGGCCATGGCGGGGAGGGCGAAGAGACTTAGAAACAGGGCAAGGCGCATGGGCGAAGGTTGTCAGTTTCCCCTGCGTGATGCCAATCACATTTCGGTTGGCAACGCCGCGCGTGTTAGGCGGTTGTTGCTTGCAACGGGTGGCATCGTTAACGCCTGGGACTCCAGGGAATCAGGCCGAAAACGCGACGTCGGTATCACGTCGGTGGGGGGATCGGTGTTCGGAAGGCGGGAGCGACAAGGACGCTGCGCGCGTTAAGACTTGCTAGCGAAGGTCTAACGGCAGCTTTGCAGACGATGCGCCCATTCACTCTGGCATCTGACATGCCTCATGCTTGCGGGGTCGGGCTGCGAATGGTTCTGGGGTTCTTGCGGACGGCTGAAAGGCAGCCTCGCCAAGCTCAAGGTCATAGACATCCGGATACGTTTGCAGCGTCCCATCTGCCGCCGGAAAGTAAGTGAGATAGCGGATCAAGACCGGCACTCGGGGTGTGCTGATCCTCTGGGTAGTGGGGCCAACGGCCATTGTTATTATCCAGTCTTCCTCGCGGTTGAGGAGCCAGGCGGCGAGCGTTTCCCAGCGCTCTACCCGAATGCAACCGTGCGAAAAGGCCCGACGTACCCGCTCGAACAGATGTCGCTGGTTGGTGTCGTGCATCGCTATGCCCCACCGCGAGTCAAGCGTCACGGCAAGGCTCCCCATCGGGTTTCCGGGACCTGGCGGAAAAACCCGGTCCGGAACTTCGCCGCTTGCGATCATCTCTGGTGTGGGTCTCCAGGAGGGCCAGAAGATCACCGAACTCGTGACTGTATCGATCCTTGGAGTGGGTGTCTCGGGCTTTCCCACGATGACGCGGCTTCGAAAGACAGGAGTGCCGTCCTCGAAGGCAATTAGTTCGTAGGACGGGATGTTGACAAGGATGGCGCGGCCGTCTGGCAGCGTAAGCGGAATACCGTGGGCATACAGTTCTTCCTGAAACTGGCTCACCGATAGCTCCTCGGAAACGGAGGCCGTTGTAGAATACGGGCCTCCGGTCCCGCAGGATGCGAGGACAGCGATAACGACCATCACCAGCGCTTTTCGGAGAGAAGTCATCTGCTTAGAGACACTCAAGATTGGGCATGCGATAAATCGAAAACGCGCCACAGCACGAACAGCGACGGGAGCCTGACGAAATCACCGACGCTCGACTATTCCTAACGGTCCTGTTTCATCGCAACAACAGGTCGCTGGCCAAATCGCATGCTTCAACTACCGGGCACGGTCGCGGCATTCCCGAACCCGCTATTTTGTCTCGTTTGCCGGCTTTGGGCTCAGACCCGCCATTGGCCGGGGCGCACCCCGTTGAGTCGGATGCGCCGCGCTTCGATGGATTTCTGGTTCAGGAAAAGACCCGGGTCAGCGCCTTGTCGACCGCCGTCGTGATCTCGTCGATGTCATCTGGGGTCGAGATCAGCGCGGGCGAGAAGCAGAGCGTGTTGTTCAGACCAGGCAGGGAACGGTTCGTCGCGCCGATCACGACGCCTTGCCCCATGCAGTCGGCGACGACGGCCTGAACCTTCTTTTCGTCAACGGGTTCCTTGGTGTCCCGATCCGCGACAAGCTCGGCGCCGCAGAACAGGCCCTTGCCGCGGACATGTCCGATGACACGGTGCTTGTCCTGAAGGGCGAGGAGGTTGTCGACCATCCGCGCGCCCATCGCGGTCGTGTTGTTCAGAAGGTCTTCTTCTTCGATGATCGCAAGGTTTTCGAGCGCCGCCGCCGGGCCTGCCGTACAGCCGCCGAAGGTCGAGATATCGCGGAAGTAGCCCATTGGATCAGCGGCGTCTTCCTTGAACATCTCGAAGACCTCTTCGGTCGTCACCATGCAGGCGATGGCGGCGTAGCCCGAGGCCACGCCCTTCGCCATGGTCACGAAGTCCGGTTTGATTCCATAGTGCTGGTAGCCGAACCAGGTACCGGTGCGCCCGACGCCGCAGACAACCTCGTCGATGTGCAGCAGGATGTCGTACTTGGCGCAAATCTCCTGCACCCGTTCCCAATAGCCCTCAGGCGGCGTGATGACGCCACCGCCAGCGGTCACTGGCTCCAGACAGAGGGCACCCACTGTATCGGGGCCTTCGCGCAGGATGACCTCTTCGATCTGGTTCGCAGCCCATTCGCCGTAGTTTTTCGATTCGATTTGTGCACGGTATTCCAGACAATGGGGCACTTCCACGAAGCCCGGCGTGTAGGGGCCGTATTGCGCATTGCGTTCGGGCTGGCCGCCCGCCGAGAGGCAGGTGATGGTTGTGCCGTGATAATCGCGCTCGCGGAAGAGAATCTTGTGCTTCTTGCCGCCGTATTTCTTGTGCGCGATCTGGCGGACCATCTTGAAGGCTTTCTCGTTCGCCTCGGACCCCGAGTTACAGTAGTAGACCCGGCTCATGCCCGGCATCCGCTCGATCAGTTTCTCGGCGAACCTGGCTCCCGGGATCGACCCGGCGGACCCGGCGAAGTAGGGCATCTGCAGTAGTTGGTCGCGCACCGCGTTGGCAATCCGCTCGCGCCCGTAACCGACGTTCACGGTCCAGACTCCGCCCGAGACGGCGTCGATGTGTTCTTTGCCAGTCGCGTCCCAGACCCGCATGCCCTTGCCCTCGACCATCACGCGGGGGTCGACGGTTTCGAACGGCTTGTGCTGGATCAGATGGTGCCAGATATGTGCGCGATCTGCTTCGATCACGTCAGAGATGTCGTTCGGGACAGTGGTCATGGGCGAATCCTCAGCCGGTGTCTCATTCGTTGACCGAGAATGGATAAATGGGACTCACATCGTTAGGGCCAGTGGCGGGGGTGGCGTAGAACCAGATGGGCTCGAGCCTGACGGCTCGAGCCCGACGTTCGTTTCAGTCGACTGCGAAGCAGTAGAACAGCCCAGCGCCGCCGGTGCGAGGGAAGTCAGCTTCACCGCAGCCTGCGGAGCCGTGTGACGAATTCCACGACAACATGTTCCGCGCCTCGTTCAGCCCGACACGGTCGTGGTGCCCGACGATGGCCGAGCCTTCGCCGCTGCTGGTCCAGTTGTTGCAGGTCGTGTCGCCGCCGGCGGTCGAGAAGTGCCCCGCAGAGTCCGAGCCGGTCAGGATATCGTGCTTGTTCGGCTCATCACCGCGCCCGTTGACCGGGTTACCGGTCTCGTCGAGGGCGGTCTCGCGGTTGATGTTCACGCTGGCGCTGTGAAGCTCTTCGACATCATTGGCGATCAGCACGCCCTTGGCATTGTGCCATGGACCCGCGCCGATGCGGTCGCGCGCGCTGATGCCGTCGGTGATGGTCATCGGCGAGGTGCTGCGGTCGATCGTCATACTGGTGCTGAGATAGGCGGCCCATGTGCGGGACGATCCCGCCGCCGACGCGAGCGCGTTGCAGTGCGCGTCGGCCCCTTCCAGGCCGCCAAGATCACCGCCGTTGCCGGGGCCCGCACTGGTGATGAAGAATGACATCTCGGCGTCCTGTGCAACGCTGGTCGTGGCTGTGCCCAGAAAGGCGAGTGCCAGAGTGGACAAGAAAGCTATTCGTGTACCTGACTTCGTCATGCGTTCTCTCCCTTTGATTATTGGTTTACGGTAGGGAAGGGAGCCGTATGCGTCCATGTG
>JAAUYH010012771.1_pt1 | contig 37305 bp, 14 predicted proteins | sample 7278061 | NCBI WGS metagenome assembly JAAUYH01 (sample SAMN14350203, study PRJNA611818) | marine sediment metagenome | isolation source: surface marine sediment (0.6m) | place: French Polynesia: Moorea | collected 2018-08 | reverse complement strand
CGATGGGCGATTGGTTCATTTGAAGCTGGACCTGGAAGTTTGCCGTTGGCGAGTGCGCGCGCGGCCGGCTCGCAGCTAGTCTAGTCGGGCTACCTGAATGCTTCCGAGGAGCCCGTCTCCATCGAGTTCGAATTCGAACTGCCCCGCCGGACCCAATTGGCTTCGGACAAAGACGATAAGGTTGCCGGAACCGGCGGCCTGGATGTCGGCAATCTCGATTTTGCCGAAATGCTCGGATTGGAGGGTCCGAAATGTTTTCCGCAAACGGTTCTCGGGTCGCTTCTGGAGAAAGGCGGGCGACGAGTGGTTTTGCATGAATTCCACGTAAGCATCCTCCCCGCGGTGGTAGGCGCGAAAGAACCCGTCAGCCACTTTGCCAAGATCGGAATCAGGAAATGTGGGGGTGTCGGGGGTCGGCGGATTTGCCATGGTTTGGCGGATCCATTCTGCGTATCGAGAAACCCGCGGGTAGATTTCGACGACACCATATCGCCCGGGCTCGCCGTCGGCGAAAGCGCTGACGCCGAGCGTCCAGATCTTCCCATGTTCCTCGATCAGGGCCGGCCCGCCACTGTCCCCGGGCCCGCTCACACCTTCCAAATCGAGACCATCCGGGGGAGCATCGAATGCAAAGAACACATGAAGATCATCAACTCTCTCCACCTTGTTCTGCGCGGCGCGCATGTGTCCGTCCTGAGCGGTGACGCCCTCTCGCCCATTGCCTGTGTCACCCCAACCAACGAACTGAACGGTTTTACCAGCCTCGTCGTCACCCTGGTAAATTCCCACGGGCTCGACGCGTTCCGTTGGAGCCGCCAGCCGTACCAATGCGACGTCGTGCGGTCCACCGAGTACCCAATCTGGATGCAGGACGACGCGATCGATTTCGTGTCTCGTGCCGTTCAGCACGGCATGACGAAGTCCGCCCTGTGAATGAAGCTGCGCTACATGTGCTGCCGTTAACAGCCACTGTCTTCCAATCAGGACCCCCGCACCATCATCGAATCTGGCCACATACGGATAGTCTGCGTGGGAAGTGCGATAGTCCCTGTCCGGTCGGTCATGACGAATGACAATGGCCTGACAAAGGGCCGGAAGCATCATCAAAATCAGCATGAGTTGGTTTTTCAGCATTGAACACCTCATTTTGTGTACCAAGCCTGGCGTAGCAACTTGCGTACCAGAACGAGATCACCATCGAAAAGCGGGCGCCAACTGCGCTGGAACTGGCTTCGCCCGTGATATTGACTGGCATCACACCCATTGAAGTTCCCCAAAAGGGGATATGGGTTGCCCATTTGGGGAACTGGCGGCTGCACATGTCTCCTGGTGTCTGTCTGACTTATGGGTTCTGCAGGCAGAGCATCTTTAACTTGACGACCCGCGCAATGTTTGCGTAAATACCGAATAAGAATTCGCATTCGGAAATTGTATGAACGTTTCCCACCTTCACAAGGCGCGCCAATCTCGCAGCCGCGACTCGCAGGAGCGGCTGCTTCGCGCCGCCGCCGAACTGCTCCTCGATCGTTTCTGGGAAGGCATATCCATCGCCGACATTGCCCAACACGCCGGTCTGTCGGTTGGGGGTTTCTACGCGCGATTCAAATCCAAAGATGCGCTCTTGCACGTCCTGCATGAGGAGTACGAGAAGAAGCGCACGACGCATTTTCGTCGGTTTTTTCAGACCCATGACCCGGGCGCACCACTTGCCGACCGGGTGGCCGCGCTGGTAGATCTCGTGGCGGACTGGATGCGTGATCACCGCGGCGTGCTGCGCACGTTCCTGCTGCGTGCCTGGTCGGCGCCTGAATCATTCGATCCCGACTTCGGGGACAACCTAGGTGAGGTTTACACGCAGGCCCGGGACTACCTGGCCGGCAATCGCGGCGAGGATAGCGAGACCATGCCGAACGACGCCGTGCGGGTGGCCATCCACGTGTTGGCCGCGACGTGTCGCGACGCGTTGGTCCTTAAACGCGGTTCGAGGTCCAGCACGCTCGGTCTGGCTGACAAGCCCTTCAAGCGCGAAATGACCAGGGTGCTCCTCTCATACCTGAGACCAGCGGCTGGCCAGCATTATTCATGAACGCCGGAATTGTCGGTTGTCGTGGTGAGTGCAGGTCGCCCGATCGTGGGGCAAGCCATAGCACCGGTATGGTTGGCGCGGGATCGGGCGAGACGCGCCGCCACGGCAGGCGGCAATCCGGCAGCGTCACACGGTCATTTTGGGAAATCATTCAATGTCACACCAAGGCCTTGATGCTACCCCGAAATAGAGAGATGCCTCGCGGGTTCATGAATAATGCAGGCCGGCAGGTCAGGGCAATGAGCATCGTTCAGCCTCGATTGGTCCTGGCAGGCCTGGTGCTCGTTGGCCTGTGGGGGTGCGGCCCATCGCCCCAGAGTTCGACCGCCGCCGATACCGAATATGCAGGCGATGCAAACAAGCGCTTGCAGGAATTGGCAAAAGCGTTCGCCGCGAACGGTGATTTTTCGGGTGTTGTGGCCATTGCCAAAAACGGTGTACTGGTCGGACATGCCGCCGTTGCTGGGCCGGACAGGACAGCTCTGCCGGACCTCGACACGAGCTTTCATATCGCGTCTGTTTCCAAGACGTTTACGGCAGCGGCAATTCGCGCATTGATAAGCGATGGAAAAATTGCGATGGACGACTCCATTGCCGACCACCTGGTGGACTTTCCGTCGGGTGAGTCCATCACCATTCGTCACCTGTTGGATCATCAATCGGGGATACCGGACTACTGGTCGCTTGGGGACGTCGGCGCCGTGATGGCGAGCGCACCTTCCACGCTGGATCTGGTCCGGTGGTTGGGCGATCAGCCGCTCGCCTTCCAACCCGGGTCGCAAGATGCTTACAGCAACTCCGGCTACGCGATACTCGCGGCTGTCATCGAGTCGGCGGCGCGTCAGCCCTATCACAACTTCCTCGACGAGCGCGTGTATCCACTCGCGGACCTGCAGAACACATCCGCCTTTAACAACGACGCAGATGCACAGGGCCAGGTGCCCGACTTCGCCCCGCGAATGAGCCGGCCGAGCCCTGCCTACGATCCTGCAATCCTCATCGGCGCGGGTTCGCTCAAGTCTACAGGCAATGACCTGTTGCGCTGGTGCGATGCGTTCCTCTCGGACTATCTCGACGCGTCGACACCGAAATTCCTTCACGGTTGGGGGGTCCGCCAGGAGAAGGGTCGGCGACGCGCCCAACAGACCGGGCGAAACTCGGGATACAGCGCGCACCTCAGGGCGTATCCCGATACCCATACCTGTGTGGTGGTGCTCAGCAACCTGGAATCCGAGGCCGTCGCCGCCATCGGCGCGGCCGCGGCCGGAATCGCCTTCGGTGAAACCGTCACGCTGCCCAAGCGTCGACAGGTCGTGAATGTGCCGGAAGATGCACTGCGCACCATCGCCGGGCGCTACATGATCGCGCCCGGAGAGTACCTGGAGGTCAAAAATGGGCCCAATGGGCTGCTCCTGCGCGGCACCCATGGTCCCTTTTTGCCGCTTGAACCCCTCGGCAGCGACCGCTACTTCTATCGGCAGCTACACACATCGCTGACGGCAGAACGAGACGACAGCGGCCGCGTTGTCGCTCTGCTCTGGGGCGGCAACTGGCGACTCGAGCGCAGCAATTGAGAGCAGCGCGCCGAAGCCCTGATCCATAGCGAGGCCACAGGCCAGATTCGGCGCCGCTGTTCGAACCAACGCCCCAAACAAAGCAGATCCATTACCAAGCCTCAGATGGATACTGAATTCATACAACCGCGAAGCGCATTAAAAAAACGTCATCCCGGACCCGGCTCCATCTGGCAAAGTTTGGCAAGGTTCGGGCTGATCTGTCGCATGACCAGGTATGACATCTTTTTACAGGGGCCACCAGATGATTCAGCAGACCAGGGGAGTACTTTGTCGACGGGTCAGCCCGGCCTTCGGGGCGAGAATGACTCTCGCATATCTTTTGATCCTGGCTGCAGTGGCCATGTGTGGCGTCGTTTCTGCCCACGAAGAGAAGGGTTTCATCGAAACTGCCATTGTTCAGGACATCATTTCCGGCTCGGGCAGCTCCGGGCCCGATCAGCTGACGCCGGTCGGAGACCGGCTGTTTTTCACCGCCTGGCAATCGCTGTCTCCGGTAAATCGGGAGGTTTGGGTGACTTCCGGGAGCGGCGCGGCCCTGGTCTTTGATTTTGCCGGCTCCACCAATCCGGAAGAGCTGGTGGAGATCAACGGGACGGTGTACTACCCGGGGCGGGACAGCACGGTTGGCCGCGAACTGTTCAAAACCACCGGTGCCGGGGTCACGTTGGTCGCCAATATCGCGCCGGGTGATCTGAATTCGAACCCCCGCGGCCTCACCGCGGCCGGGAGCAAGCTGTTCTTTATTGCCGACGACACGGTGAACGGTCGCGAACTCTGGGTGCACGACACGGTGTCCCAGCAGACCAGCCTGCTGCAGATCACGCGCGGACCGGGCGACACCACTTTTTTTATCAACCCCACTTCCGGGCCGAATTTTGCGGCGCTGGGCGAGGTGGTACTGTTTGTTGCCGACGACGGCATCAGCGGGCGGGAGCTGTGGCGCAGTGATGGTTTGACGGTCCAGCAGGTTGCGGACATCAACCCCGGGAGCGGGTCTGGTCTGAGCTTCAGCTCGGACCCGGTCAGTGTCGCCAGTTTTCCGAATATGCTGGCCGTGGGCGACACGCTGTTTTTTGCCGCTGACGACGGCGCCAGCGGCCGCGAACTGTGGAAGACCAATGGCCAGGTGGGTAACGCCACCCGGGTGGCGGATATTCGTGCCGGATCGCTGGGTTCCGATCCCTTTGACTTTGCCGCGGCCGGAAGCCGGCTGGTGTTTTCTGCCAACGACGGCGCGGGCGCCGGTGGCGTTGAGCCGTGGGTGAGCGACGGATCTTCGGCCCAGCGACTGCGGGACATCAGCCCCGGTGGCAGCAGTTCCTTTGCGTCCTTTTTCACAACGGTGGGTGACCGGGTGTTTTTTACCGCATCCGACCCCGCGGTGGGTGATGAGCTGTGGGTGACCGACGGCACGCCGGTGGGCACCCGCCTTGCGGCCAACATCAACATCAACGGCGACAGCTTTCCCAGCAAAATGGCTGCGGGCCCTGACGGTCTTGCCTATTTTTTTGCCGATGATGGCGAAAACGGGACTGAGCTGTGGCGCAGCAACGGTGATCCGGAGGGGACCGTATTGGTTGCGGACATCAACCCCGGGCCCGGCAGCTCATTTTCGGGAAACCGCATCGCCGCCACCAGTGATCGCGTGTACTTCGAGGCGGACGATGGCAGCCGTGGGAACGAGTTGTGGTCGGTGGTGGTTTGCGGCGATGACTCCTTCAACAAGGGCGGAGGCTCCTGCACGGCGCGGCCATTTCCGCCGCCGCCCAAGATCCCGATCATCATGGTGCAGGGCAAGCTGGTGTTGCCCTCGGAATTCAAGGTCGGGCAAAACAACCAGACGGGCAACCTCATTTATCTGCCCGCCACCGGCACCACCGTAAGGGCGCTCGATGGCACCCAGCTGTCGCCAATGGCCGGCAACAATGGGTACGGCAAGATCAGCGACGTTTACCAGGGGGAAGTCTACCTGGCCGTGACCCAGGATTCGGATTTCGACGGCATTCCTGATTCGCGGGAGTCTGGCGAGGCGATAACCAATCCGGACCTGGACAATAACAACACGCCTGACGTGAATGAAGACATCGATGCCGATGGGCTGACCTTTGCTGACGAGTTTTACCTGGGCACTATCCCGACGGTGCGCGACAGCGATGGCGACGGATCCATTGACTCCATTGATGTCCTGGTTGACCGGGTCGGGAGGAACTTCACGGTCATTCCCCTGTTGGTCAACATCTATGCCACCAATGGGACAAACGAGCCGAGCCTGACCGACCCCCAACACATCCGTGACGCCATCGACAAAGCCAACATCATGCTCCGGGGCGCGAGAATCCGCCTTGCACCGGTGGGTATTCGCCTGAATGTGACCGCCGGCGACGACGGGTCAGGTGGAGGATTCAGCAATGACGGCAAGTTCCAGGAAGCGGAAATTTTCAAGGTTATCCAGGCGGGCAAGCTGGAGTTGAACCAGTTGCCCCAGGGGCGCGGCATGAAACTTGCGGTGGCACACTCCGACGTGGATTCGATTCAAGCGCTGGAGAACAATGCCCGCGGCGTTGCACTGCACGGCCAGCCGACGGTCATCATCCGGCAGCTGGCAACCGTGGAGCTCACAGGGTCCACCCTGGCCCACGAGATCATCCATACCTTCAACCTCGAGCATCCCAAGGAGGGCACTCCTGAAGACACACCCGGGAACATACTGACGCCCGGCCTCGAGGGCCGCGATGCGTTTACCAACTCGACGGACCCGGATAAGGGTATCGAAAACACTCAGATCACTGACGGCCAGCTGGCGACCATTGAGCGCACCGGGTTTCTGAAGCAGTGGGGTATGAAGGGCTCGCGCAGGAGTCCGGGCCGGAAAATTGAATATGCCGGAGGCGCCATCGTAGTGCCCGCTGAGGATCAGCTGCCCGGTCAGCCGGCCTGGCTGGATATCCAGTCCGTGGATGTGACCTCGGAACTTGCCCAGGACCAGGTACAGTTTTTGTTCCACGTGGGTGAGCGTCTGCCCACGGCGCCGGGCAGCGAAGCGGTTTACCGGTTCCTGATGGATACCGACAATGATCCGGGCACGGGCGTGATGATCCAGGGTGTGGCGGGAGTCGATCGGGAGATCGAGGTTTGGGTGGTTGGAGACTCCGCTGATGGGCAGGTCGCGGTGTCCCAGATCACCCAGCATCCCGGCGGGGAACCGCTGCTGCTGTTGCCGCCGCCGCAGATCGATTCCGTGGTCATCATGCCGCCCGAGGGTTTGCCCGGTCCGTTTCTAGACTCTGACCGGATCCTGCTGCGGGTTTATAAATCGGATCTCAACTTCACCGACGACAACGTCACCATCACGGTGATTGCCGAGACGGAGGCGGGGGACTTCGCCGACTCCGCCACCCTGGTTTACGACCGTCTGCGCTATCTCAGCGACCCACAGCTGCTGCTGGCCGTCGAGTCGGCCACGCCGGGACAATCCGTGGCGTTCACCGCAAGTGGTCTGACGCCCGGTGAGACCTACACGGTGACGGCCAACGACATAGTGGTTGCCACCGGCACCGTGGACGGCAGTGGCAACGTCGACGCGACATTCCCTGCACCAGGCGCGGACCGCGAAGACGTGCAGTTTGTCATCATCATGGACCAGAGCATGCTGTTTGGGGAAAGCGTGCTGGTGGTGCCGAACCGGATATTCTCGAGCGGGTTTGAAACCCCGTGAGCGTGAACGTCTGCTTCAAGCGTCCGCCGCTGCCTCGGCCGGCGGAAACCACGTTAATGACGAGTGATGCAGCGAAATCAGGACGCGCCCATTCAGTTTGTGGTAGGCGAAGGTGTAGTCGGCCCGCGTGGCGTTACCGTCGGCGTCGATAAAGGTGTAGTGTCCCATGTCCTTGTAGCCGAGCCCGCCTGCTTTCAGGATCGGGCCAACGGCGCTCTGGAACTCCACCCTGACCCATCCACGGTTCAGGAACCCATGGTCGTGAGGATAGTTCGGGTCACCGCCGACAAAATAGGATCGCGCCCCCGCGCGGTCGAGCCGAATCACGTCCGCCAGGGTGGGTTTAAAAAGAAGGGGTTCGTCGGGGTCCCCAAAATCGTAGAGGTCCAGGAGTTTATCGACGTCCCGCTCGGTGACGTAACGGGCCCAGGCGCGCTGCGCGGCGACCACTTCAGCTTTGGTCATGGGTTCGAAATTGCGCTCGGACATTCTCCACGCTCCATATCGATTGGCTGTCACGCAGGGACGCAGGATGCCACCGGGCCGGACCAGCAGCAACTCAGCATGGGTCGTTGGCCGGTTGGCGACGTCCCGCTGGGCCAACTGGTCAAGGCGGTCTTATAATTGCGGTAACCCATAGCGGCCAGGCGCTTGACCATCAGGACTCCCCGAATCATTGCCCATCGGGGCTATGCAGCACGATTCCCGGAAAACACGCTCGAGAGCTTTTCCGCCGCAATCGCCGCTGGCGCATTGTTCGTGGAGCTGGACGTTCAGCTCAGCGCCGACGGCGTTCCCATGGTGGTGCATGATGACAGCCTGGCCCGGACGGCTAACCGGCCGGAGAAAATCCGGGAGCTGGACGCCAGTCAACTGGAAACGGTTGATGTGGGTTACACGCGGCGGTTTGGGGATGAATTCCCGGGTGTCCGGATGCCGCGGCTGGCGCAGGTTGGAGAGCTGGCCCGGGAACACCCCGAGGTGACCTGGTTTGTTGAGCTGAAACGACAAAGCGCTGAGCGGTTCGGCGTGGACCGATCCGTGGAAGCGGTCCTGGCAGAGATGGACTTCCCCCGCGCGGTGCTGATCTCGTTCGTGGAGGAGGCGGTTGCACTGGCCAGCGGGCAGGGAGTCCCCGTGGGCTGGGCCATCCGGAAGTGGGGGCGGGCCAGCGAAGAGACTGCCAGGCGCCTGAATCCGGACTATCTGTTCTGCAACCACCGCAAGCTGCCGGATCGGGCAGTCCTTTGGCAGGGTCCCTGGCAATGGGCGTTCTACGAGATCACGAAACCTGAGCTGGCCTCCAGCCTGGCTGCACGAGGTGCCGCATTCGTGGAGACCATGGCGGTGGCCGAGATGATCCACGCTCTGGACCACTGGGGTAGCCGGGATGACTGACCGTCGCTTCGACGTTGTGGTGGTCGGAGGCGGCATCAACGGCTCTGGGGTGGCCCAGGCCGCTGCCGCCGCGGGTCACTCCGTACTGCTGCTGGAGAAATCATCCCTGGGTGAGGGCACCTCCAGTCGCTCCAGCAAGCTGATCCACGGTGGATTGCGCTACCTGGAAAGTTATGAATTCTCCATGGTCCGGGAAAGCCTGGCAGAGCGAGCCCTGCTGCTGCGCAATGCCCCGGACCTGGTCCGGCTGGTGGATTTCCATATCCCGGTGTACCGGGAGACCCGCCGTCCGCCGTGGCTGGTCAGGCTGGGCTTGAGTCTGTATGCCGTTTTGGGCGGGCTCAGCGCAGAAACACGATTTCAGACCGTACCCCGCTCCTCCTGGGACACGCTGGACGGTCTCCAGACCAATAACCTGCTGAAGGTTTTCAAGTATCGCGACGCCCAGACCGATGATCGAGCGTTGACCGAAGCCGTGATGTCCTCGGCCGTCTCCCTGGGTGCCGAGCTGGCGTGCCCGGCTGAGTTCGTGGCGGCTGAGATCACGGAAAACGCCGTCGCCGTGACCTATGAGATTTCCGGTCAGCAGCAGAGCTGCCAGGCCCGCGTCCTGGTCAACGCGGCAGGGCCCTGGGTCAACCACGTCGCCGATCGGTTGGGATCCGGGATGCCGCAACAGGAGATTGAACTCGTCCAGGGCTCCCACATCGAGCTCAACGGATCCCTGCAGCGGGGCATCTATTACATGGAGAGTCGCCGGGACGGGCGCGCCGTGTTTGTCATGCCATGGCGGGATCGGATTGCCGTGGGTACCACCGAGACGCGATTCAAAGGTGATCCAGACCATGTGGTCCCCCTGCGATCGGAAAAGCGCTATCTGCTGGAGGTCTTCCGGAACCATTTCCCCGCTTATCGTAATGCCCACATCGAAGCCGCATGGGCAGGCTTGCGGGTGCTTCCCGCCGGCAAGGGTCACGCTTTTCACCGGTCCCGGGAGACGATTCTTGTCACCGATCGCCCAGACAAACCCCGGGTGCTGAGCATCTACGGCGGCAAGCTGACCACCTATCGCAGCACGGCGCTGAAGGTTCTGAAGCAGCTCGAAGGTTCCCTGCCTCCAGGCACGGCCCTGGCGGATACGGCGGAGCTTCCCCTCAAACCGTGATTTGCCACCATGACAGGTCCCCATAACTCCGGCCATATTCTGGCCATTGACCAGGGCGGACACGCCACCAGAGCCCTGGTGTTTGACGACCAGGGAAACATCGTGGGGCGCTCAGAGGTACCGGTTCATACTCAACGATACCCGGGGGACCGGGTTGAGCTGGACCCCGAGGCAATCATTGATTCGGTATTCGAGTGTGTTCAATCCGCCCTGGATGGACTGGATGCCAGTCTCGTGGTGACTGCCGGGCTGGCCACTCAACGGTCTACGGTAGTCTGCTGGGACCGCCGCACTGGTGAGCCCCTGTCGCCGGTGCTCAGCTGGCAGGATCGCCGGGCGGCGACATGGCTGGAAGCGTTTCAAGCGGATCAACCACGGATTCACGCCGCCACCGGGCTGGTGGTTTCGCCACACTACGGCGCCAGCAAACTCGCCTGGTGCCTGGAGAACCTGCCGGAGGTTTCCCGGGCATTGGAATCCGGCAACCTGGCCTGGGGGCCGCTATCCAGTTTCATTTTGTTCAGGACTCTGAACGAGCGTCCCCACCTGGCCGATCCGGCCAACGCCTCCAGAACCCTGTTGTGGGACCTGGAGACCCGGGACTGGTCCGGCCAGATGCTGGACCTGTTCGGACTGCCCTCGGAGCCACTTCCCACCTGTGTGCCCAGCCGACATTCCTACGGCACCCTGGCAATCCCGGGCGCCGAATCCATACCTCTTGAGCTCTGTACCGGGGACCAGTCCGCGGCACTGTTTGCCGGGGGTTGGCCAGACCCCGACACGGTTTATCTCAACATGGGCACCGGTGCCTTCCTTCAGCGTGCCAGCGATTCCCTGCCATCGCCGGTGCCGGGTCTGCTGCGCGGCGTCGTGTTTCAGGATGAGTCTGCGACCGTTTACGTGACCGAGGGGACGGTCAACGGCGCCGGCAGCGCACTGACCCTGAGGGCCGACGAGCTGGGTCTGTCACCTGAGCAGTGGAAAGCCCAGGCCCCGGCCTGGCTGGACAGTGACATGGATCCGCCCCTGTATCTGAACGGCGTGTCCGGTCTGGGTTCTCCCTACTGGGCCCCGCGGTATGCCACCGAGTCGGTGGGAGAGGGTTCTGCGGACGCCCAGATGCTGGCGGTGCTGGAGAGCATCGTGTTTCTTGTCCAGGTCAACCTGGAATCCATGACCGGCCGCGGCGGCGCGACCAGTAGACTGGTGGTCACCGGTGGGCTGAGCAAGCTGGACGGACTGTGTCAAAAGGTCGCTGACCTGAGTGGAATCTCCGTTTCCAGGCCCGAGCTGCACGAGGCAACAGCCAGCGGCACCGCCCGATTGCTGGGTCTGAAAGTCCCTGTTGATGCTTCGAGCGAATCGCCCGTGTTTGTGCCCCAGGGAAACCCGGCGCTGAGCCGGCGATACGCGCGTTGGCGGTCACTGCTGGAAAGCCGCCTGTGACTGTCATCGCAGGGATCTGGATTCTTCAGGTCTATTCGATGCCATAGTTGCGATAGCTTACCGTCGCGTCGGACCAGGCATAGGGCCGTTTCATCCAGCCCGCCGGGCGGGGGTCGGGCTCAAGCCCCTCAGGCCAGCGGTATGCCACCGCCACCAGGCGCAGAGACAGCGGCGAGTCCGGAGCCAGCAGAAGATTCACGACAACGGGCTCGCGCGTGTCTCCGTAAAAGCGCCATCGCCACCACTCCTCGCTGCCCAGGTCTGCTGGTACGGGCACCGCCATTCCATTGATGCCGGCCTCCAGCACCTGGCTGTCGGGCGCAAACATCAGGTTCAGGTACTCGGCGCCGTAGGGCGGCCGGACGGCCAGTTCGACGGATCGTCCGGTCCCGGTCGCCCGGTCGGCGAGCACCTCGATCTCGGGGTCGTCGACCTCGGCTTTCACCGATCGAGACCAGATTTCAGCCCTGGCGCCTGGCAGTATGTCCGCCAGGGCCCGCCGGGGCGGGTCATCGCCGAGGACCAGGCGCGTCCAGGGATTCAAGTCCGGGTCGCCGCTGGCCCAGTACGATTCCCCCGTGTCCGCGTCGTGGGCCAGAAAGAGCTCCGTCGGGCGCTGGTATCGCTCCGAGAACGGCTCGTTGACTGCAACGCTGACGATGATGGCGACACCTGCCGCCCCTGCCACCGGTGCCAGAAGCCCGCGTCCCAGCTGTCCCCAGCGCACGCTCGCCCCCGCCAGCAGGGCAAGCAGCAGCGCAACGGTCACCATCGGTATTTCCGGCGTGGATACCCCCAGCATGAGGTAAAGCGCGTAGAACAGCGGCGCCCAGATGAGCAGCGGCCCGATCACTGCGACGGCGTCGTTGGCTCCGTCGAGCCGGATCAGCGCGTGAGTCAGCAGCACCCACAGCAGCGGCAGGACGAAGACAAAGCTGGCCGTCGCCGCCAGGACCTGAGCCGTCACGGCGAGCGTGATCCAGAGGACCCAGCCGCCGACCTGGAGGTGCTGGACTGCAAGCGGTCGTCGAAACCAGGGCAGCAGCGCGGCCACCAGAAGCAGAGTCCCAATGGAAACCGCGCTCCAGTCTTGACCCATGGCAGTCAGGGCCAGCAGCACCACGGGAATCCCGATCAGCACCGCAGACCTAAACCCGTTGGCAAATGCCGCCAGCAGTCCCGCGCCCAATCCGAAGGCAACCAGCCCAAAACCGAGCATGGCCAGGTGGTATTGATAGAAGATCTGCCAGTAGCGGAGGTCCCTGAAGCCGGCGCCGGCCAGCAAGCCCCCGTGCAGGCCCTGGACGATGCTGTTGACCACCAGCAGCACGACCATCACGGCCACCATGCCGCGAAGGCTCTCACCCACCGGGCGCACCCGGCGCGCGCCACCTGCTGCCAGCACCCATAGCGCCAGCCCAACGGTCAGCGCCAGCAGCACCCATCCCATGACCGGGCCGTAGGAAAAGGAGGGCCAGGGCGCGGGGTTAAACAGGAAGGTCCGGTTGGCCGATTCAGCAGGCAATGCGTCCAGCGCCGCGAAGTGCCGCGTCAGCGTGACCGCGTTGCGGACGTGCTCACCCAGCGAGCGCCGCGACAGGTTTTCCGGCGAGTCGCCCTCGGTGTGGTAGTCGAAGTAGTTATCGGCGAATGCGAAGTTCAGGCCCGGAATGCCGAGGGCTTTGGGAATGGTCATGTCCGTATCGTTGGGCATGAATCGATAGACTTCGTAGGCCAGCGATGTCCCGACCGGCGAGAGGACCTCAGCCATGGCATCGAGAAGGTCCCCGTTGTTGGAGCCGGTCTCGAACAGCAGCGATGGCCCGGCGCTGCCGCGGGCCTCGAAATTGAGAACCAGCCCCAGGAAATCCCGGCTTCGGTGCTGGCGAAAAAATGCCTGGGCGCCGAGCAGGCCCATTTCTTCACCGTCGGTGATGACAAACCACACATCGCGAGCAGGCGTGGGTTCCGTGACCATGGCCCGCGCTGCCTCCAGCACCGCCGCCACCCCCGCGGCGGCATCGCCGGCTCCGGGTCCGTCCGGGCGGGAATCGTAGTGACTCATCACGACCAGCGCGGTATTGCTGACCTGGCCGGGCAGGCGTGCCAGCACGTTCTCAACCCGGGCGGCGCGTACGTGTCGTTCCCCGCGATTGGGATGGTCGTAAATGACGTCACCCGCCTGAACTTCGACCTCGAGCCCGAGCTGTTGGAATTCCCGAGTCAGGTAGTCCCTCACCTCCCGATTGCGGGGGCTTCCCATGGGGTTGCGCGCATCGGCCACCACCGCGACGTCGCGCAGTGCGCGGGTCAGGTCGACGCCGTCCGGCGCCTGCCGGTCGGGCAGAATCGGGAACAGGGCAAAGGCACCGATCAGCACAAAAGCGACGAGCGTCCATGTTCCCCAAATGGACGGATTGACTGGCTGCTTCATGTGGCTTCCCGGGACCGCGTGAGGCGACAGGTTAGACGACGCGGGATCAGGGCGACAAGGGTTCGACTGCGCCTTACCTGACCGCTGTCCGGGTTTGCCGGGCAAATCCGACTTATCCAATATGAATCTGATCTGGGAGGTCGTTATGAGCGATGGGAAATGGCGGTTTGCCCTCGCGGCGCTGGGGCTGGCACTGAACCAGGGCGCAGGCGCCGTGGAGGAGTCGGAAGTGCTGAAACAGGTTGCGCGCGTCATCCCGCCGTACCTGGGGGACGCCGCGCCGGCGGATCAGATGGGCCGCGCCCTGGACCTCAGCGGTGATCTGATGATCGTGGCGGTCCCCGAAGATGACGATATCCAGTCCGGCAATGCCCAGCAGGCCATGGATATCGATTCGGGTTCAGCGGTCATTTATCAGCGTGACATGGCAGATCCGGGCCAATGGATTCGCGTTGCCAAGCTGCTGCCGGACGGCATCAGCCAGGCTTTCGGCTTCGACGTGGCCATTGATGGCGACGTGGCCGCGGTCGGGGCGCGGACCAGCGGGACCAGCGTAAGCAATGGTGGTGCGGTCTACCTGTACGAGCGCAATGCCGGGGGTCCGGACAACTGGGGCCAAGTTGCGACGATAGTGCCGTCGGGCCTGGCGTCCGGCGACAATTTCGGCTGGTCGGTGGATGTCAGCGGCGACCTGCTGCTGGTTGGTGCGCCGGATGACGACGAGGTCGCCTCGGCGGCGGGCGCGGCCTACCTGTTTGCCCGCGACCAGGGCGGAACTGATGCCTGGGGCGAGGTCACCAAGCTGCTTCCAGACGCAGCGCGGGCAGCCACGGGGGCTTATGACTTTGGTGCCGCCGTGGCCATCAATGGGGACACGGTGGCGGTGGGGGCCGGCGGCGATGACAATGCCGCCTCCAATGCCGGAGCGGTCTATGTTTTCGACCGCAACCAGGGCGGGGCCGACGCCTGGGGCCGCACGGCGGTGGTGGATGCCGGGGCCGGTGCCCAGAGCAGCGCGGGCATGGGCAACGCGGTGGCCATCGAGGGGGACTGGCTGGTGGCCGGGGCACGTTCGCGCGACACGGCCTATCTGTTTGGACGGAACACGGGCGACTGGGCCTTCGTAAAGGAACTGCCCAACGATTTCCAGGGTTCAGAAACAACCTACGGTGATTCGGTAGCCATCAGCGGTGACCTCATTGCCGTAGGCGACAGCCTCAGCCCGCCGGACCGCAACGGAGCCGTTGCACTGTATCGCCGGGATGAGGGCGGCATGGATAACTGGGGTTTTCTGCGCGACGTGTTTGCGTCGGACCCCCTGCGGGGTCTGGACTTCGGCGTGGACGTTGCCCTGGATGGCGACATCCTGGCCGGTGGCGCACCCGGCGATGACCAGCACAGCAGCAACGGTGGCGTTTCGGGTTCGGGGGCCGTGTTCGTGTTCGAACGGAGCAGCGGCGGCAGCGATAATTTTGGCGAAACCGCCAAACTCACGCTTGGGGAGAGCGGCGCCGAGGCTTACTTCGGCAATACCGTGGCGGTGCACGGCAACTACGCGGTGGTGGGGGCGCCCGAGGCGAGGGAATTTGGCGCAGGATCGGGTGGCGCCTACATCCTGCGGCGCGACGGGGGTGATTGGGCCTACCTGACCACCCTGCAGCCCTCGGGCGTGGACGACAGGGACGTGTTTGGCTACATGGTGGACATCTGGGGAGACCACGCTGTGGTGCTGCTCAGCGGCAACGCGTTTCCCAAGCGGGCATTCGTATTCGAAAAAGACCTCGGCGGTCCCGACAACTGGGGCCAACGCGCCGTGCTCGAGGCCGAGACCAGCAACGGGTCGGGCTACGTGGTCATCCAGGGCGACACGGTGGCCTATGGCGAATGGGGCGCGCAGAACAGCCTGGGCGACAACACCGGGGCCGTGCGTATCTTCCAGCGGGACGCCGGCGGCGCCGACAACTGGGGTTTCGTGACCAAGGTTGGGCCCACCGACGTCACCGCGGCGATTCAGTTCGGCTGGTCCGTGGACATCGACGGCGATCGCATGGCGGTGGGCGCACGCCTGGACGACGATGGCGGCAATGACGTGGGTGCGGTCTACGTTTTCGATCGCAACACCGGCGGGGCCGACCAGTGGGGTCAGCTGGACAAGCTGGTCCCCAGCACCACCGAAACGCGCCAGCAGGCCGGCTCTTCCGTGGCCATCAGTGGTGACACGGTGGCCGCTGGTGCACCGCAGTTGACCTCGGCCATTGGCGGCGTTTACCTGTTTGAAGCCATGACGCCCACGGACTGGCAGGAACAGCTGCTGATCGACTCGCCGGAGCCGAGGCCCTCGGGGACCTTCGGTTCCTTCGTTGAGCTCTCCGGCGACCGGCTGGTGGTAGCTGACCCGGGTTACCGTGACCTGGATCTGTCGCAGTCCACGCCCGTCGGCGCCGCGCGCGTGTTCGACCGCAACGAGGGCGGGTCGGACGCCTGGGGCCAGCGCAAGCTGCTGCAGGCCGCAGACCGCCTGCCCGGCGACGGCCTGACCGCCGTGCTCAACAGCGCCTACACCAATCGAGGCTCATTGGGATTTGACGGCAAGACGATCATAGCCGGCGCCCATGACGTGGACACGCTGAACCTCGACGTGGGGGCGGTCTACCTGTTTTTTACCGACCTGCTGTTGTCGGACAGCTTTGAGGAACAGCCGTAGGGCAGGCGGGCCAAGGTGTTTGTCCTGAGGGCAAAACGCCAGCTGGCGTACGTTGAGCCTTATCCCGAATAGCCCGCAGCCCTTTTGATGGGCCCCAGCCGCGACTTGCGCAGCAGCAGCGACCTCAGGGCCAGGTCTGCGATCTGTTCGGAGACCTGCTCTGGTGGGAGCCTTACCGGCTTTTCATACCAGGCCTCCGGGTGCCGGTACCATGACCAGATGGACTCGCCCATGCCAAAGATAGTGTAGGCCGTCACGCCCACGTCAGATTTCTGGAAATCTCCTTGCTGCATACCCTGTTTGATGAGTCGGCGGTAAGCGTTGATCAGGCGGGTCCTGATTCTGCTCACCCGCTTGCCGAAGGGCGCAGCGTGCATTTCCGGCAGTGAGAGCAGCTTGCCGATCTCGAATGGCTCTGTCAGCAGGAAGTCATAGTCGCGTCGAAGCAGCCAGTACAGTTCTGCCGGGACATTTCCTGGAGACGGCGAGAACCCGTCAAGAATGGCCGATACCTCGATGGTGGAAGCGTCGATGATGGCAAGGAGAATGTCTTCTTTTTTCTTGAAATGATAGAACACCGAGGGCTGGCGGATTCCCACACGTTCGGCGATGTTGCGGGTGGTGGTGGCGTTGTATCCCTGGGTGGCGAAAAGGTTTGCTGCTGCCAGCATGATGGCTTCCCGGGCCGGCTGGGTGGCTACTGCTCCAGTCGCCCGCGGACGGCCGACTCCTCTCTTGGATTTTGCTGTCATTTGCTGCTGGGTCCGGTTCATTTCCTTTAATTCTATCACCTAATAGATATTGACATCGGGAATTCCTCCGGATAAATTACCTATTACCCGATAGATATTGTCTGGCCTGACCAGGCAGAGCGGAAGTTTCCGCGAGTTAATTCAATAGATATGCGCCCCTGGGGGACTCTCAACATGTGGGCGCTGGGATGTAGTGCTAATGACAGCAACGAATATGGACTGCGAAAAGTCCAGGAATGCCCGTGCGCAGCGTCAACTGGCGGCCTGTCGATCCCGGGTTCGAAACTTGATCAGTCAACTGGCCCTGGCCGAGGAAACGGAGAGGTGGCGGATTGCCTCGGGATACCACGAACGTGTCGCCCAAAGTCTTGCCATGGCGAAAATGGCCGTGGAGCGGGCGGATGCGCAATCCGATGTGCTGAGCGAAGTGGAGTTACACATTGAGTCGGCAATCGCCGAAACACAATCCGTAATTTTTGAACTCAGCCCTGCTGCCGTGGTGGACCGGAGCCTCAAGCGGGCGCTCAAACGGCTCGCCCGGCATTTTGAGCGCTGCTACGGCCTTGCCGTTTCTCTCAAAGGAACATGCATTGATCAGCACCTGACGGTCAGTCAGGGCTCCTTCCTGTACCGCGCGGTGCAGGAACTGCTGACCAACGCGGTCAAGCACGGGAGAGCCACGGCTGTTGAGGTCATTCTCTTTGCCGATGACCATGACGTTTCGGTTTGTGTGGAGGACAATGGCTTGGGTTTTCGGAGGAATCGTAGAACCGGCGGCGGATTTGGGCTCCGCGATATTCGCCTGCGGGCCGAAGGCTTCGGCGGTTCACTGCGCGTGATGTCACTAGATCGTGGCGGGTCGACGGTCGGCATAACACTTCCCATAACCAAAAGCGGGGATTAGACGAATTTGCCGGCCGCGTCGACGCGCTTTATAGCCGATTCTGTGTCCCGATGGCTCAGGGGCAGGGCAGATCCAGGGTCCCGGACAGGCGGCTGATGAGCTGCTGCCCGCTGGCGTACTCCGGCAGATCGGAATTCCACTGGAACACCCCCTCGCTGCAGCTGGAAAACTCGATGACGAACCGGCCCCAGGGCTGGGCCTGGAACAGGTCGGGATCGAAGCCCGGTCCGAACACCGGGCCGTCGGGGTCGAACAGGACGTCCAGTTCGGCCCGGGCGCCGTCGTAGCTGCCGTCACCCAGCAGCCACAGGGGTCGGCCATCAGGGTCGTAGGTGAACCAGAACACCACCATGCGGGATTCGGACAGCACCGAGATCAGCAGGCCCTGGCCGGGTGTTGTCGTCTCGAACCAGGTGCCGGAGATGCCGGCGGATATGGCGAAGGTGGGCACGGCCTTGCTGCAGTCCAGCCGCGGAAAGGTGAGGCCGTTGCGGGGGTCGGTGATCTGCACGGGACTGTCCAGCAGCACACTCCTGACTTCCTCCAGAGTGCTGGCGGCACCGCTCTGAATCAGCAGGGCCACGCAGCCGCTGACGTGGGGCGCCGCAAAACTGGTGCCGCTTGCGGTTCGCACGGTGTCGGGCGACGCAGTGGTGGTAATGACGGCACCCGGTGCCACCAGGTCCACGGTTGCGGCGCTGTTGTAGCGGGTATCGAAATCATCGGTCTTGGTGGACGAGGCAACGGCAATGACGCCGCTGAGACAGGCCGGTGAGCTGATGCTGTCGGTGGAGCCTTCGTTCTGGCTGATGGAAACCACCATGGTCCCGCGGGCGTTGAGCTGGTCAACGACCTGGCTGCCCAGCTGGTTGAACGACGTGGTCGAATCACAAACGCCGGTGAACAGCTGGTCGGTGCCCAGGCTCATGTTGATCACGTCGACTTCGGGGTGCTGCTCAAGAATGAACTCCATGGCGGCGATCAGTTCCGAAAATCTGGAGAAGGTGCCGGCGGCGCCTTCGCTGTCCAGCACTTTGACCGAAAACACATTGGCTGCCGGGGCCATACCGGGACCGGCCAGCACGCCGTTGGCGGTGATGATGCCGGCCACCAGGGTCCCGTGACCCTGGTCGTCTTCGCCGGCACCGGCATCGAACTGACGGTCACCGCCGCCGGGGCAGCGTCCAATGCCGTCGATGACGCCGTCAAAGTCGAGAAAGCAGGCCTCGTTGATCAGGGCATCCGACAGGTCGGGGTGGCTGGATTGAATCCCGGTGTCGAACACGGCCACGGTGGTGCCGCTGCCGTCGATGCCCAGCTGCTGCAGGTCGCCGGCGCCCACCAGGGGCACGCTCACCGCCAGGCCACCGCGACCCGGCACATCCAGGTCAATGCGCCTGACGCGGGCATCCCGCTTGAGGGCATCGAGCTGTGACGAGTCCAGCGTGACCGCGAATCCAGCTACCGTGCTGAAGCGCTTCGCATTGGCAAGGCCGGCGCGCTTGAGTACATCACCCTGCAAACGCCTGATTCGGGCCTTCTGGTTGCCGGACGTACCCACGGGCGAATGCAGGGAAACCACGACGGCGGCCCTGGATTTTGCAGCCAGCTGGTGACCAACGTCCGCTCCAACCTGGGCGGCCAGCAGGCCGAAGCTGCTGGTCCACAGCAGGCCGGCGACGCCCGTGACCACCCATGATTTGCTCATTGGCTCACTCCCTGGAGATCCTTGAATCGTAGCACCCGTCACGGAATTGACCGTTGACCCCTGCGGGCTGGTTTGCCTAAACTCCAGAGTCCGCCCAGGGAGGATCAGGGCCGGATGGGGATGGTGAACTGTTGAGGGATTGGCATATTCGGGGGAGATTTCTGCGCCGCGCGGCGATTGCGCTCGTCTGCCTGTTGCCAGTTCATGCGGTCGCACTGCCCGACGCTGAATGGCTCAGCGACATATCCCTGCTGGCGCATTCGGTACGTGACCAGTCCGCAGTCCTCAGGTTGCCCGACGGCGAACGCCGACTCCTTACATCCGGTCAGACCGTTGCCGGGATCTATGAGCTGCGCCTGCTGAAGGTGCTGAATCACCGGATCGAGCTGGTGGCCACCCATCCCGGGGTCCGGGACCGAAAAATCAAGTTGTGGTTCACCCCCGGCGCTGATGGCGCGCAAATCGTCTCCAGCGCCCAGGATGAATCCGAAGCGCCGCCGGCCATGGCTCCCCTGATACCGTCCCAGATTCCTGGTTCATCGGACGGCAAGCGGTGAGAGTGAGACTTCCCTTCGTTGTTCTGCTGGCCGCAGGCGTTTTCTTGGGGGCCCAGAGCCCTCGGGCCGATGCCGAGATCCATCACGGGAACCATGGATTTCTCAACGACGTGGTCCACATCGACGAGGCCGCCCGCAAACGGGCCCGTTCCCACACCAAGATGGCCACCGCCCGGTTCATCCGGGACGAAGGGGACTTCGCCATCATCGAGCTGGCCGGTGACTATGACCGGGACCTGGCCGTCGGCGGATTCAATATCGACCCCCGCATTGCGGTGGCGGAAGCGTTTTACCAGAACCACGACGACGAGTACGACTTCCTGGTGGTGTTCTCGGGTTTCGAGTTTGCCACCCCGGGCGCCAGGGCCTTCTACCTTTCAATCCAGAACGACGTTGAAGGTATTGGCCAGGACCTGTTCGACAACGCCGCGCTGTTTGGCTCGGACAGGCTCCAGGGATACATCGACATGGCGGCCTTTACCCGCTACGAGCTGGACTCCCTGGAAGCGGACTTCGACTCCACCCTGGATACCCTGGTCCACGAAATCATGCACCGCTGGGGCGTCTACCCCAGTTACCGGGACGGCGCCGGTGCCCTGAACCAGGACTGGCTGGGATTCCAGGATGCCCACTGGAGCCAGTACGTGGACTCGGGCGCGTCCGTGATGGGCGGCGCTGAATGGCGCGACAATGGCGACGGCAGCTTCACAGCCCTGGACATCCGCCGCGGCTACGGCGAGGTGGACCTTTATCTGGGCGGGTTCCTGGAGCCGGACCCGGCCGCCAGCCTGTTTTACATCCGCAATCCCGACGGTGACCCGGACGAGTACTGGCCTACACCCGGTGACCAGACCGGCGGTATCGCCGAGCAGGTCACCATCCAGCAGATCATCGACGCCGAGGGGCCGCGTGTTCCCAGCGCTGATCAATCCCAGCGCGAATTCCGCGCGGGTTTCATTTTCCTGACTCGCCCCGGGACCTTTCCCTCTGACGAGCTGCTGTTTGGCCTGAACGAGGTGCGCACTGCGGTGACCCAGCGCTTCAGCGTGGAGACCCGGGGTGTGGGCGTCATGAAAACCGGGCTCGCCGAGTCTTCAGGGCTGGCTGTGTCAGATCCGGTCACGGTCCAGGGAGGACCCGCAGCCAACGGTCTGGCCGACTTTGCCGCTGCCGCCGACTGGCTGCTGGCTGCCCAGGACGCCAACGGTTACTGGGAAGACAAGCCCGAGACCCGGCTGCGGGACACGGCTGTTGCCCTGCTGGCCCTGGATCTGCTGGAAATCGACGATCCCGGCCTGCTGCTGGGGCGGAACTGGATTCGCAACCAGTCGCCCGAAGACAATGACGACCGCGCCTGGATCCTGGCCAGTGGCGCCCTGGATGTGGCCGGGTCCGCTGGTCTGCTTGACGAACTGCTTGGGCTGCGAAACCCGGACGGTGGTTGGGGGCTGGCGCCCGGTGACTCCAGCAGTTCCTATGACACCGCACTGATACTGGCCCAGCTGGAGGGCAACGAAGCGGGTTCAGCCAGTACGTTTCTGCAGGGCGTTCAGCGTGCTGGCGGCGGCTGGGGCGCCCTGAGTAACGGCAGTAACCAGGTGGTGACCACCGCGCTGTCCCTGCAGGCCCTGGTCCGTGCAGGCACCGCCATTGCAGACCTGGCCGACGCCGCCACCTGGCTGGCGGGTCGCCAGCTGGCCAACGGCACCTTTGGGGAAGGTACCGGGTCGCCCCACGAAACCGCCCTGGCGCTGAACGCTCTGGGGCTGTTTCCCGCGACCCCGGCGGCGGTGATTGATACCGCCAGTACGGCCCTGGAAGGCCTCCAGGGCACGGACGGCAGCTGGGCCGGCAGCGTGTACAGCACGGCCCTGGCCCTGGACGCCCTGCGCAACCGGCAGAACCCCAACCTGAGCGTCACCGGAACGCCCCTGGTGAGTCCCGCGTCTCCCAGGGACGGCGACCTGGTGGCTGTCAGCTTTACGGTGACCAATGCCGGACTGTTCAATACGCCGGCGGTTCAGGCCCAGGTGTTCCTGGGTGACCCGGACGCCGGCGGCGCGCCGGTTTCGCCACCGCTGCCCGTGCCGCCGCTGGCGCCCGGAGAGGACTTCCCGCTTGAGACCTTCTGGGACACCCTGGACCAGGCTGGCAGCCGTCAGCTTGTGATCTGGGTGGACAGCGCCGAATCCCTGGCCGAATCCAGCGAGAACGACAACCGGATCAGCCTTGATGTGACCGTCGGCGCGCCGCCCGCCCAGGCTGACCTGGCGGTTCTGGCCAACAGCCTCAATTTCAGCCCCACGGTGGTGGGCAGTCTGCCCGTGGATTTCCAGGCAGACGTCACGGTTCGCAACCTGGGTGGCGCCGATGCGGCTGGTGTGACGGTCAGCCTTCAGCGCCGACTCCCCGGCGGCGTGGTGGAAACCCTGGCCAGTCAGTCTCTGGATCTCCCGGCTCGAACCAGCGCACCCCTCAACCTGGCCGCCCAGCTCACCCGTTCAGGCCCCATCGAGCTGCGCATTGCCGCGGACCCCCAGGATGTACTGGCCGAGCCCGAAGAAGACAACAACGTCCTGGACTTCGACGTGGCGACCGCAGATGCCCTGGACCTGGCCGTGTTGCCTGCAGAAATCCTGCTGCTGACGCCGACTCCGGTGGCTGGCCAGGACGTCAGTTTCCAGTTCACCCTGCGCAACCTGGGCACCGTTGATGCGCCGCCGGTCAGTTTTGTTGCAGCGGTAGAGCAGGGCGGCGTTACGGAAACGCTGCTTGAGCAGGTGGTTCAGCTCGGCGCCGGGGAAGCGGACCAGCGGTCCCTGAGCTGGCGCGCCACCGGTGTCGGCGATGCCCGCCTGGTGGTCACCATCGACAGCAGCCAGCAGGCCGTCGAGGGTGACGAAGGCAATAACCAGGGAATCCTGGATTTTGTGGTTGGCAGCGTCAGCCAGCCCAACCTGTCCGTTGACTTCGAAGACCTGGTGTTCACCCCCAACCCCGGTCTGGAGAGCCAGCCGCTCACCATTGAAATTCCCGTCAGCAATTCTTCCGACGTGGCGGCCGGGCCGTTTCGCGTGGAATTTTATGAAGGCGTTCCCGGCGAGGGCGGCGTGCTCATCGAGAGTCAGGACCTGGGCGGACTCGCCGCGGGCAGCCAGCAGCTGGTGCAGGCCACCACGGCACCGCTGAGCGGCGGCGGCGAACGCCTGTTCTACGTGGTGGTGGATTCCGCTGACGCGGTGGCCGAGTTCGACGAATCGGACAACACGGCATTCGACCAGGTGTCGGTGCTGCGGCTGCCGGACCTGGCCATCACGCCGGCCAACGTGTTGCTGGCGCCGACGCTGCCGGTGCCCGGCTCGGCCATCGATGCCACCGTGACCGTGGACAACCTGGGCCAGCAGCCCGCCAGCAACGTATCGGTTGCCGTGTTCGAAGTGGATGCCCAGGGCGGTCAGACCCCCGTGGCCGGACCGGTCAGCATTGCACAGATAGACCCGGACAGCTCCGCAGACACGGTATTCAGCTGGACCTTTGGCAACGCCGGCGAGGTTGACCGGATCCTGGTGGTGGTTGATGGCGGCGACCAGATTCTGGAAATCAGCAATGCCAACAACACGGCGGAAGTTCGGACCGATCTGCAGAACCAGAGCTTCTTTGTCAGTGAGCGCTACATTTCACCCAACGGCGATGGGGTCCAGGACAGCACCGCCATTGGCTACAACCCGGACCAGCCCGTGGCGGGCAGCATCGTCATCGACGACAGCCTGGGCCGGCGGGTCCGCAGCATCAGCCTGGACAACCCGGACCGGGGGCAGGTGAGCTGGAACGGTCGGGGCGATAACGGCAGCGTGGTGCGCGACGGCAGCTACCAGCTGCAGCTGCTGGATGAGAATGACGGGCTGCTGGCTCAGACGCTGGTGGTGGTGGACACCAATCGTCTGCCGCTGCTGGATGCCGTGGATACGCCGGCTGCTTACTTCACCGATCTTCGCTGCTCTGCCGAGTTTGTTGGCAACACCGTGCGGTTCTCCGCGGACGGCCGCTATCTCTATACCACCGAGGCGCGGGACCTCAACGGCGATTTCAACCGGGGACTGTTCCGGATTCCGACCCGGGGCCGCGGGCTGGATCCGTTGCTCAGTGACAATTTCCTGGGGCAAAACGGAACCCAGGTCGGCAACCTGTCGGTGCTGCCGGACGGCCGCATCGTCTTCACCACGGGCAGCAGCCGCCTGTGGATCAAGCCGAGCCCCCTGGCGGAACCCCTGCAGCTGGATACCGGCGGCACCTTCAGTTTCAACCTGTTCCGGGCGGGGCCGGACTACGCGCTGATCGAAAACCAGTTCACCGACGACCTGTGGAAGGTGTTTTACGATCCGGGCATACCGGCCCAGCAGATCCAGTCGCCGGGCACCAATATGAACTACTGGGCCGAGGTCAACGGCGGCTGGCTGATGAGCCGGTTCTTCGGCGGCGAATTCAACGGCGAAAACGTATTTGGTGAGCACCTGTATTTTGTGTCCGCTGATCCCGGCGTGGCGCCCACGGAGATCATTTTTGGCCCCGAGGTGGAGTTCCAGATCTCACCGGACCGGCGCTACGTGGCGGCCTTCGCCAGCCAGAACCAGTTCGAGTTTTCACCGCCGGTATTCGGCCTGATCCGGGCGGTGCGGCTGAACGGGCCGGTACCCGAGGTCTACTATGAAAGCGGTCGGGATTTCGGGGACTACTGGGACATCAACCTGTCCTACTCCTGGGGCAACGAACTGCTGATCCTGGACGGGATCCAGGCGCGCATCGAGGTGCTGGGCCCTGGCGGCGCGCCACTGGGTGAAGCGCAGTTTCCCACCCAGCTGGCGCAGGATTACATCGACGTGGTGCCGTTTACTCCGGCCTCGTTTGGCCCCCCGCGGCCCTACACCGCATTTGCCGGCTGGAAGCGGTACTTTGACCCGGACAACGTGGTCAATCCGGCGGTAGCCTGGAGCGCGGACAGCGGCGAATTTTTTGTCGAGCTGGCCCTGGCTTACCCCAGCGGCGGCGAAAAGGCACAGCAAGACGCCGGCGAAAAGCGGGTGCCCTCCAATACCCAGTTCAGCCAGTTCTTCCGGGTATCCCTGGACGAGCTGGAGCCGGTTCTGGTGGGCACCATCAACCACGACGCTGACGACAGTTTCATATTCCCCGATGAGCTGGACTTCATCGAGCCTGAGAACCTGATCTGGCTGGCTCGCGACGACCGGCTGCTGGCGGATCGGTTCGGCTCCATCCAGTCCATCGCCCTTGAACCTGAACCTTCGGTCAACGAGCTGGGCCTGGGTCGCCTGGGTGATGCCTGGCCGCGGGACTACGGCAGCATGTATCGCCGCTTTTTCCTGAACACCTTCGACGGTGAGGACAACCTCAAGTGCGCCGGCCAGGGTCAGATCAAAGCGTTCTTTGAGTCCGCGGACAATCTGATCGCCCACCTGGAGATCAGCCGCTTTGCCTCGGTGATTGAGTTGAACGGCGTTGCGGCGGACAGAAACCTGCAGTCGTTCCAGCTGGATTGGGCGTTTGCCGACGATCCGGAGAACTGGTTCACCCTAACCTCGGCATCCAGTGAGAAGATCATCGACGACCTGCTGGCGACCTGGGTGCCGCCCCAGGCCGGCAGTTTCCTGGTCCGCCTGACGGTATCGGACCTGGCGGGCAACCGCGGTGAGGATATCCGCTCGGTCAGCTGGCTGGATCCGGCCAACCTGGCCAGCGTCGAAACAGAGCCTCGCTATATCTCTCCCAACGGTGACGGGATCCAGGACCAGGCCACGGTCAGTTTCCGGGTACTGCAGCCCCTGAACCTGGACGTGACGGTGGAAAACAGTGCGGGCCAGGTGGTTCGCACGTTGAGTGGCCAGTACCCCACGGTCACCGGAGACATCGAGACCCTGACCTGGGACGGCCGCAATGATGCCGGCATGCTGGTGCCCGAGGGTACCTACCTGCTGCGGGTGGAGAACCGGCGATTCCGGGTGGTGGTGGACATTACGCCGCCCGACCTGGCGCTGGAGCTGCCTCGGGCCTACCAGCCGGTAATGGTTCAGAACCGGCAGCTGGTGGGGGCGATCTACGAGCTGTCCGGCATCCTTCGAGAGCCCAATTTCGGTCAGGGCATCATCGAGTTCAGGCGGGGCAATGAACCGTGGAACGAGTTTGAGCTTTACGCCGCTGAACCGCCCATGGGTGAGATCAGCAAAACACTGGAGCCGGATCTTTACGTCCCCGGGGAGTTCCGGCTGTCCGCCGTGGACCTGGCCGGTAACCGCGCCCAGACCAATGCGATCAACCTGTTCCAGGACCTGATCCTCAAGGATTTCCGCCAGTTCTACATCGTTCGGGGCGTCGACCTGTCCGATCCTCCGGAGAGGAAGGTCCTGCAGGAACGGCTGGAATACGTCGCGCCGCCGGTGAACCCCCAGAACTTCCCCAGCGCGTTCCTGCCGGTGCTGAACGATCGCATCGGCCTGGTCATGGAGCTGACCTTTGATCAGCCGGTGGACCAGTACTTTGTGGAGCTGGCAGAACCTGGGAATCTGAGCGACTGGGTGGCCATTCCAAAAGTCCCTGCGCCGGCCGCGAGTGAAGAGAATTTTGAGTCACCGGATGTGGTGGCCTCGGCCTATCGTCAGCTGTTCCTGCTGGAGTTGGCGGAACTGCAGGGACTGGAAGACGTTTACGTCCGTATCCGCGCCGACATCGGCGGCGTCAGTTACTACTCCAACGGTGCCAGGCTGTTCCTGGACCCCGGGCTCAAGCTGAGCACTATGCGGCGCGCTCTGCTGTCTGCCCAGGCGGGCGAGCTTGAGCCCATCCAGGATGTGGAGCTGATTACCCGCCTCAATCAGCAGGTGTCGCTGAAGGACACCACCATTACCCAGTTCTGGCTGCGGGAGTCCCTGCCGGGCCTGCCGGCCAACGCGCGCCTGCTGGTGGAAAGCCAGGACGATGAACGCTACCTCAACCAGACGGCCTTCCTGCCGGTAACCGACGCCCGGCTGGACGCGCCGTCGGAATTCTCCGCCCAGCTGTTTGAAGTGCCCACCAGTCCCTGCCGCAACTACCAGGTGGGTTGGGAAGCGGACTTCCCCGATGGCGTGGGCGGCACCCGGCCGGTTTTGTTCCCGCCGATCAACGTCCGCCGGTCCTGCCTGAGCGTTGAAAGCCAGCGCTACGTTGTACCGGGACCGTTTTGCGGTGAAACATCGCCGGGGCTGGTGCAGATTCGGGTGAAGCTGGAAACCGATGACCCGGATATTCTGCCGATCTCGCTGGATATCCTGGACCGTGGCCCCGGCGGGCAGGAGATCCTGCTGTCCAACGTGGTTGCGCCGGAGATTGGCCGAAGCTATTCCCTGGACATCGAGCTCAGCAGCCTGGTGTCCGGAGCCCGCTCGTTGACCGCCCGGGTAGTGGACAGCGTGGGTGACGTGGTCGAGGAGCGTATCCCGCTGCCGGTGGATCGTCAGCCGCCGGAAATCTCGCTGGATTTCCCTGCTGAGGGCGAGCAGCTGTGTGCCGTGCAGACCCAGAGCGGCGCCATCCAGCTGCCGCTGGAAGGAATCATCACCGACAATTTCGAGTTCGCCTACAAGGCCCTGATCGGCAGCGGCGCCGACACCACCGGCCTGAAGCTGATCGGTGGAACCCCGGACACCAAGAAAGTCGCCGGTGGAGAGATCGGCTGCAACCTGGACCAGACCTACCTGCGTGAAGAGTGCCTGGACCAGGGCAGCCTCGCCGGTGAGCTGGGGCTGTACGACTTCCCCGAAGAGCACGAGTTTGAGCTGGCCACCGGACCCACCACGGCCGTGATCGAAGCCATGGACTGGAGCGGGGCGCGATACTGCGCGCTGAACACCTTTGAGCTGGATGCCAGTGTGGACGCAAGGGTAAGCGGTACCTTTGGCCTGTTCTCACCCAACGGCGACGGTGTGCTCGATAGCGCCAGCGTGCTGGTCCAGGCGCTGGAACCCCTGACCATGACGGTCACCGTTCACGAACCCGTATTGAACAGCGACGGCCAGCGCGTGGCGGGACCACTGCTGGGTGAGCTGGTCTCGGCCCAGCCGGTAGAAGGGGACATCACCTTTGTGTGGGGTGGGGACGATGGCGCTGCGGTGCTGGACGACGGTCTTTACATCCTGCGGTTCGAGTTTACCGACAACTGCGGCCTGGTGGCGATGGAAGACACCCTGGGCGAGATCGACAACACGCCGCCGGATGTCCGCATCGACTATCCCCAGAACGGTGATCCGCTGGGTGCCGTCGTCGAGGTCCTTGGCGGCCTGACAGACCTCAACTTCGCTTCGGGTAACGTGGATTACGGCCAGGACGGGGCCTGGATCAACCTGCGCCAGCATGACCGCCCGGTGTTTCCCTCCCAGCCCATGGCCACCTGGGTCCTGGCAGGACTCGAGGCAGGCACTTTTGACCTGCGGGCACAGGCCCGGGACAAGGCGGGCAACGAAGCCGAGGTAATCGTCGGGATCGACCTGACCACCATCACCAGCCTGATCTGGGCGCTGCAGGCCGAACCGCCGCTGTTCTCCCCCAACAACGACGGTGTCCAGGATGCCGTGCGCATTGCGCTGGGCGTCCAGGATACGGGCCTGTTCACCATCGACGTGGAAACCACCGGTGGCGGATTGGTCAATCGGCTGGCTGATGCCCAGCAGCTCAATGCAGGAACGCAGAACTTCGAGTGGGACGGGACGGACGCCGCCGGTGACGTGGTGGCAGACGGCGACTACGTCATTGCCGTCACCGCCACCGACACGGTCGGATCGGGTTTCAGCCAGACCGAAAGAATCACCGTTACCGTCGACACGGTGCCGCCGACGCTGGTCCTGACCCGTCCGGCTGGTGAGGTGGTCCAGGGGCGCGGCAGCTATATTTTCCAGGCTGACGATGAGCACTTCGCCCAGGTTCGCGCCTTTGAACAGCCCATCGATCCGCCCGGCCCCGAATCCCTGCTGCTGGAGGATCTCCAGGGCGGTGCCTTCACCGAAGGCGATCTGTCTGCCCTGGCTGAGGGGCGCCATGCCATCCGCCTGGAAGCGCAGGATCTGGCCGGTAACCGCAGCGACGTCTACCGGGAGTTCAGCGTCGACAACACGCCACCCCAGGTGGCGCTGCAAAGCCCCGCCGACGGGGCGCTGCTGGGCGGGGAGAATACGCTGGTTCCCATCAACGGCAGCGTCGCTGACGCCAACTTCGCCCAGTATGAGCTGTCCATTCGGCTCGCTGGAACGAACGATCCATGGCAGGTGATTGCCACCGGCGCTGAGATTCCCGTGGACATCCTGCTGGCCAACTGGACCATCAACGTGGCAGACGGCGACTACCGCCTGCGTCTGCTGGCCACCGATCAGGCCGGGCTGGAAGCGGTAACCTCTATTGGCATCTCCATCGACACCACGCCGCCCCTGGCGGACATCACTGCCCCGGCTGCTGAGTCCCTGGCGACGCTGGGCACCCTGATCCAGGGCACCGCTTCCGACGCCAACTTCAAACAGTATCGCGTCCGGGTGGGTGATGCCGCCGTCGCCAGCCCCCTGTTCAGCGACGTGGCCATCCGCGACGTGGAGGTGAACGGCGGACTGCTGCTGGAATGGACCAGCCTGCCTCCCGATGGGCGTTACCGCCTGCAGCTGGTAGTCGAGGACGAAGTGGGATTGAGCGCCACCGCCGAGACCATCGTGGTGGTAGACCAGACACCGCCGGAACCGCCGGAGAACCTGCGGGCCGAGCAGCAGCCAGGTTTCAACGTCCAGCTTACCTGGGACGCCGCCGTTGATGACGACCTGGCGGGCTACCTGGTGTATCGCAACGGCGTGGCCCTCAACCCATCGCCCCAGGCTGAAACCAGCTACCTGGACGAAGACGTTCCCGAGGGCGAACAGCGTTACTGGGTCGTGGCGGTGGATGGCGCCGGCAACCAGAGCGATCCGACCAATACCGAAACCATCACCATTGATCGCACGCCTCCGGACACGGTGCTGATCTCTCCTGCGGAATCCGCCCGGGTGCGCGGCCAGGTTGAAATTGTCGGCACCGCCACCAGCCCCGAGGACTTCTTCGAATACCGCCTGTATGTGCGATTGGACGGCAGTGCCGGTCCCGGAGATCTCCTGGTCCAGTCGCCGACCTCGGTAACGGGTGAAACCCTGGCGGTATGGGATTCCACCGCGGTAGCCCAGGAGCAGACCTATGTGTTCCTGCTGGAAGCCGAAGACACCTCGGGCAACGTGGGCAGCGTCGAACGCCGGGTCGTGGTGGATAACCTGCCGCCGGCGGCGCCCACCGGACTGACCGCCGTGATCCAGGGCAGCAACGATGCTGACGTGAACTGGAACCCCAATTCCGAATCGGACCTGGCGGGATACCTCCTGTACCGGGATGGGCAGCTGGTCAACGCCAACGGCAGTGCCGGTGCCGACCTGCTGCCGTTTGCCCTGACCGACATCAGCTACCTGGATCCCGCAATTTCCGACGGCACCCACGTTTACCAGGTGTTTGCCATCGACGTCGCCAGCAACGTCAGCGCCGGCAGTAACATCGCTGAAGTGCTGGTGGAGACCGGTCCACCGGAGCTGTTCATCGTGGAGCCGGAAAACAACACGCGCTTCGAGCAGCCCCTGCGCATCGTGGCCCAGAGTGAAGACCTGGATATCGCCAGCGTGCTGTTTGAATACCGGGCCGCCGCCAGCGCCGTCTGGACGGCCCTGGGTGCGCCGGATACCGACGTGCCCTACCAGGCGACCCTGGATCCCGTGGCCGAAGGCCTGGATTTCGGCGACTTCCAGATCCGCGCCACCGCCACCGACACCGGCGGCTTGACCGACCCGGCGCCGCCGGTGGTGGACGTGGTCTACGCTGACCGCACGCCGCCGGAAGATCCGTTTGGTCTGGTCGTATCCGTGGACGGCGGCGACGTGAGCCTGAGCTGGCAGCATCCCGACACCGCGGACGTGGATGAATTCCTGATCTACCGCGGATTGCCCGGTGAGGCGCCCGAAGACTTTGAAGACTACGACGCGGTGGCCGGTACCGAGACCAGCTATATCGACACCGGCCTGTTCGACGGGGACTACCGGTACTACGTCACTGCCGTGGACCTGGAGTTCAATGAGTCCGGTGCCACCGACGTGGTTTCCGCCACGGTGTTCACGCCGATCTTTGTGCACCCGTTCACGCCAACCCAGGTGGATACCTTCTCCATTGCCGGGGTGTCCGCAGTTGCCGGTGAGATATCCGGTCAGCTCACCAGTGATGCCGGTACAACCGCCATCGGTCCGCTCAACACCGGCGGGGACGGCAGTTTTGACCTGGGCACGCTGCCCCTGGTCGACGGCGTGAACTCCCTGGAGTTCCGGATCACCGACAGCGCGGGCAACGTCAGCAAACCCGGTATCGCGGTGATCGAACGTGGCGCGCCGCCCTCGCCGCCGATCAACCCGACCACCCTGGTGGTGGGCTCTGACGTGACTTTCAGCTGGGAGCCGCCGCCGGAGACCAACGTGGTGGGTTACCGCCCGTTCCGTGACGGTCAGCCCCTGCTTGACGATGAGCCGGTCAGCGGCGCCACCTTTACGGCATCGTCCAATTCGGGTCTGGCACCCAGGGCCGGTGACAACAACAGCTTCACCTACTGGTACCCGTTGGACGCGGATCTGCAGAACCCGCCCCCGGCCTGGATCGAAGCCCATTTCCCGCAGGCGGAGCTGTTTACGTCGGTATCCATCGAGTGGCGTTTCAGCCGCCGGCCGCTGGATTACACCATCGAGGCCTGGAGCGGATTCGTCTGGGTGCCGGTGGCCCGGGTGACCCAGACCTGCTGTGGTTTCGACACCGTACCGCTGGATCAGCCGTACTACACCGATCGGCTGCGCCTGGTGATCCTGGACTACAACCGCGGCGCGTTCCAGCCGGTGCGTATTACCGAGATGGATTTTGAGCGCCGTGCATTGAGCACCGTGACCGAGTTTGTCGAATCCCGGCCCAACGGCCGCTTCGACTACCAGGCCACGGCGGTCAATGACCTTGGGTTCGAGAGCGCGCTGTCTGAGATTGCCACCGCAGAAGTTGGCGACCTGGAGCCGCCGCCGGCCGTGGTGCTGTCCGGCAGCGTCAGCGGCTCGGACGCGGTGCTGAGCTGGACTGAAAGCGTGGCTGTGGACCTGGCCGAGTACCGCCTGTTGCGGGATGGTGACCTCATCTTCACGCAGACCGATCTCGCTACCCGGGACTTTGTCGACCCGGGATTGCTCAATGGCACCTACAGCTACGAAGTGCTGGCGGTAGATGACTTCGGCAACGTCAGCGCTCCATCCAACACTGTGACCCTGACCATTGCGGTGGACGACGTGAGCCCGCCCCAGAACCTGACGGTCAGCCTGCCGCCCGGCGGCGGCGCCCTGGACCTGGCATGGGAGCAGGGTCCGGGCCTGGCGCCAGCGTCCTATGAGATCGGTCGCGCGCTGCAAAGCGGTGGGCCTTATGAATTCGCGGGCGACACAGCGGGTGACGTGACCAGCTATCGCGACGGGGGCCTGGAGAACGGCACCACCTATTTCTACGTGGTGTACGCGCAGGACGCGGTCAGTAATCGCAGCGGGCCTTCCAACGAAGCCTCGGGAACGCCGCTGGACGATGCCTCCCCTGAGCCGCCGGTGATCATCTCGCCCACCCGGGCCGGACAACCCGTGACCCTGCGGGCGCTGAGCACGGATGTGGCCGGGGAAGCGGAACCTGGAGTGAACGTCGAAATCTTCCGCAATGGTCTGCTCGAGGGTACCGTGCCCGCGGGGGCGGATTTTGAGCTGGCGTTCACCGAACTGAGCCAGCGCGTTGGCGGCAGCCAGATATCGCCGGACGGGCGCTTCCTGGCCATTGGCGATTCGCCCACCGGCATTTTCAGCCTGGCCACGGAGGAATTCACCCAGTTTGACTTTGGCTTCGCCCGCATCACCTGGGCGGCGGACAGCGCCAGTGTCTACGTGGCCACGTCCGACTTCTTCGGCGAAGTCCGCCAGTACAGCATTGACGGTCAGCTGCTCGACACCGTTGTCAGCGGCTGGGGCTTCATCAGCTTTGCGGTGGCGTCACCGGATGGCCAGCGGGTAGCCATCGGCGGGCAGACCGTCAATCCAGCCACGGGCGTGTCGGAACGGGGCCTGTACCTGCTGGACCGCAGCGACGACTCGCTGGTCCGCATCGGCGACTTCGATTTCGGCTTCACCACCCTGGAAAACATCGACTGGTCCGGCGACGGCAGCCAACTGGTGCTGGTGGAGCGCAGCGGGACCGTTGATCTCCAGCTTTACGATGTTGCATCCGACACCCTGGAGGTTCTGCAGACCAGCGTTTCCTACCGTCCGCCGTCGTTCAACAGTGACGATACCCAGGTTGCCTACACAGACCAGCAGGTATTTGTGCTGGATCTGGCCAGCCGGATCAGTACCCAGGTCAGTGACGGGTTTACGGGTTACCGGCAGGCGAGCTGGTCGCCGGATGACCGTTTCCTGGCCTATGGCCGGAGTTGCTGCGAAATCGTCGTCAGCGACCTGGCGACCGGCGAAGAAGTATTCTCCAGTGACACCGACTTCATCGACGGTCAGCGCTGGGTCAGCACCGGGCGGCTGCTGCTGTTGTTCCGGTCTGATTACGCCACGCTGTCGACGCCGGGCGCGTTCCTGCTGGAAGACATGCCCCTGGACGGAGGCGATAACGAGGTCACCGCAACCGCATTTGACGACAGCGGCAACTTCTCCCTGCCGTCTCAGCCCATCCTGATCCAGGTGCCCACCGATGAGTTCCCGGATCTGGCCGTCGGTGACTTGACCGTGCTGCCGCCGGGCGGTGCACCTGGGGATTCCTTCCAGGTCAACCTGCTGCTGCGCAACCTGGGCCTGGTTGAAGCGCCGCCGGCGGAGATCAGCCTGCGCCTGCTGGCGCCGGACGGCAGCAGCCAGGAACTGGTGGCGGCCCAGGGTCCGATCACGCTTGGCCCCGGCGTCAGCCAGCCGTTTACCATCAATACCGGGCCGCTGGATGTGGAAGGGCGCTACCGGCTGACTGCCGCTATTGACCTGGATAACCGGATTGCGGAATCCAACGAGAACAACAACCGGGCCGAGACCGCATTCCAGGTCACCGGCAGCAGCCTGCCCTTGCTGACCCTGCGGACCGATGCCGCCGAATTTGAACCAGGCGCCGCGGTAACCGGCGTGGTTGAGGTCTACAATCCGGGCCCGCTGTTCAGCGGCCGGGTCGAGGTGACCGCCGAGGACGCGGACGGGTTTGTGTTCAACTTCAACCAGGAGTCGCCGATCCAGGACCTGGAGTTTGCGCAGACCGAGGTGGTTGGCGTGACCTGGGAGCCGGGCAACCTGTTCTCCGGCGTTTATCGGCTGCGGGCCACCCTGTTTGATCTGAGTGGTGCGGCGATTCAACAGGCCACCCAGGAGTTCACCATCGCGCGCAGCGCTGAGTTTGCCCTCAGCCTGAGCTCGATCCAGACCAATTTCGAACCCACCGGGCTGGCTGAGTTCGAAGCCGACCTGCGTTTCCTGGATGGCAACGTGGCCGTGCAGAATGCGTCGCTGCAGTGGCAGGCCATTGCACCCTCCGGCGCGGTGGTTTGGAGTGAGACGACCGACCTGGGCACGCTGGTGCCGGGTTTCCGCGGAAACGTGGATCAGGCGTGGCCAGTGGACGGTGCGGCCACGGGTACCTACCGCATTCGGACAGAGCTGGTTTCTGCGGACGCCGCCGCCGAAGCCGAACTGCTGGTCAACGTGGTGGACCCGGCAGCGGTGCTGTCCCTGGCGGGCACCATCACCGTGGACACGCCGGTGATCGCCCTGGGCCGGCTGTTCGACGTGTCCTACCAGCTGGACAACGTGGGTGGCGTTGCCATCAGCAGCGTGCCGGTTTCCCTGCGCCTGCTACGCACTGGCTCCCTGGCGCCGCTGCTGACCCAGGATGACACGCTGGATCTTGCCGTCGGGCAGCGCTTCGACCAGACGGTTTCCTGGGACAGCGCAGTGCTGGGCTTTGAGAGCTACCTGATCGTTCTCACGGCTGACCTTTCCGCCCAGGGCGGCAGCGCTGACACCATCCTGGACTCCTTGTCCATCACGGGCATCGACGCCACGCCGCCGGAGCTGACCGTTATCAGCCCGCTGGATGGTTCGGTAACCGGTGCGGATGTTCAGCTTTCCGCCGAGGCCACTGATGCATTGTCGGCCGTGGAGCTGGTCACCGCCCGGGTTGATGGCGCTGCCGAGGAGCCCATGGGTGTGGCCAGTGAGACCGGCGTTTACCAGCGCTGGCTGTTCGACCTGGCGGAAGGCCCGCACACCTTCCAGGCGGCAGCCCAGGACGTCTGGGGCAACCGGACCGAATCGGCCATTCAAAACTTCATCGTGGACCGGACGCCGCCGGTGATCGACATCGCCGGTGTGGCTGACGGGGATCTGCTCAACACGCCGGTGACTCCGGTAATAACCGTCACTGACGACAACCTGGAGCAGGTGGTCACCCAGCTCAACGGCGAGGACTTTGTTTCCGGCACGGCCGTTGACGTTGAAGGCAGTTACGAGTTGCTGGTTATCGCCACGGATCTTGCCGGCAACCGCAGCTCGGCCCAGCTTGCCTTCCAGCTCGATTTCACCCCGCCGCTGGTAACGGTGACGTTCCCGGCTCCAGGCGAAGTGCTGCCAGACGCAACCACCGCCGTGACCGGTTCCACAGAGCCCGGGGCTGTGGTCACCCTGCGGGTCAACGGGTTCTCGGCCCAGGCTACGGCGGACGACCTGGGTGACTTCAGTTTTGCCGACGTGCCGCTGCAGCCCGGTGACAACCTGCTGGTGCTGGACGCGGTTGATGCAGCCGGCAATCAAGGTCCGGAGACCTCGCTCACCGTGGCCTTTGGCCAGCAGATTGAGATCAGTGGCAGCCTGGATCCGGTGACCGATCCGCAGCCCGTGGGTCAGCCCGTGAACGTGACCTGGAGCGTCAGCAATACCGGCAACGGCGCCGCCACCGGCCTGCCTGTGCGGGTCCTGCTGATCAACAGTGGCTCAGATATCACTTTTGGCGAGGATTCGGTCATCGTGGATGTCGCCGCTGGCGCCACCGTGCCCGGAGCAGCATCGTTTGCCACGGGCAACCTGCCCCTGGGTCTGTACCGCCTGCAGCTGGAAGCCCTGGTGGATAGCACCTGGATGCTGCTGGACACCCGCACGCTCACTGTTGCTGATCTGGAAGCGCCCCAGGTCAGCTTGCAGCAGCCGACCGCCGGCAGCGTCAATCTGCCCGATGTGGAAATCGTCGCGCTGGCCAGCGATCAGTACAGCCCGCTGGATCGGGTGGAATACCTGCTGGACCAGGATGCGCCCGTGGTCATGGCGCTGGTTGACGCAGCCACCGGCGAGCACCGGGCCACCGCGCTGGGCCTCAGTCACGGTCTGCACAGCCTTGCGGTACGGGCCTTTGACCAGCCGGGCAACCAGGCAACAACGCCAACTATTACCTTCGAGGTTGACGCGCTGCCGCCGGTCATTGAAGTCACCGGCGTCGAGAAGGGTGGCCTTTACAATGCCCCGGTCACCCCGGTCATCACCGTGACTGACGACAATCCGGACACCGTGGAGGTGACCTTGAACGGTCAGCCATTTGTATCCGGAACCGCCGTCAGCACTGACGGGGCCTATGAGCTGGCAGTGATCGCGGTCGACGTGGTGGGCAACACCAACACCCTCTCCATCAACTTCGAAATCGACCAGACGGCTCCAGTGGTGACCATTTTGTCG
>JAAUYH010252697.1_pt1 | contig 37325 bp, 27 predicted proteins | sample 7278061 | NCBI WGS metagenome assembly JAAUYH01 (sample SAMN14350203, study PRJNA611818) | marine sediment metagenome | isolation source: surface marine sediment (0.6m) | place: French Polynesia: Moorea | collected 2018-08 | reverse complement strand
CGCTATGACTATGCCCGCCCAGAGGATTTTAATGGCGTCGCTGAGGATTGTCGGATCGATCAATGTCTGCATTCACTCTTTGGGGCGTCTAAAACCGCCGCCGATGTGGCGGCGCAAGAATACGGCCGCTACTTTGATATGAAGGTGGGCGTTTTCCGAGGAGGCTGTCTCACAGGCCCTTCCCATTCAGGGGTGGAACTCCATGGATTCCTTTCTTATTTAGTTAAAGTTGCGATAACGGGTAAAACCTATCGGGTCTTTGGCTATAAGGGCAAGCAAGTGCGGGATAACATTCATAGCTACGATGTTATCCAAGCCTTTGAAGCGTTTCGACAAAACCCTAGAGCTGGCGAAGTCTATAATTTGGGGGGTGGTCGCGACAATAGTGTTTCTATTCTTGAAGCCTTTGATTTGGTTGAAGAACTAACGGGCAAGAAGGTGAATTGGGAATACGTTGATAGTAATCGGATTGGCGATCACATCTGCTACATTTCTGATCTGCGCAAGATGAAATCTCATTTCCCCGGATGGGGAATTACCCGCAGTCTCAAAGAAATTTTCCAGGAAATCGTGACGGCGGAAGAATCTCGTCTTGTTGCTAGTTAGCGATTGGAGAACATCGTTAATCTATTGCAATTTCCACTTTGATTGAACACATCCTGGCAAATTAGAGGACGGGATGTGTTCAATGCAAATGGAAAATGCTTGAAAAATGCTATGTAGTTTCTACGCTGTTTGAGAGAATCCTCATGCAGCTTATAGGAATTTTCTAGAACAGGCGCTTGATAAAAGTGCTTTACAGGAAAGGTTGTCCAGATGAAAACTTTAATTCTTAGCACCTCGGATATCGAGGGCGGCGCTGCTCGGGCGGCATACCGCCTTCATCAGGGCTTACAGACCGTCGGCGTTTCCTCTCAAATGTTGGTGCGGGCGCGGTTCAGCGGCCATAAAAGCGTTATTGCTGAAAAGTCGATCCTGACTAAGTTGGGACCGCAGATGAATAATCTGCCAATGCGGCGATATCCCAATCGAGAACGAAAATTGTTTTCTTCCCAGTGGTTCCCAGATGCGATCGCGCGTAAAGTTGCTGATATTGACCCAGATATTGTCAACATGCACTGGGTCTGTAACGGGTTTTTAAAAATCGAAACGTTGGCGAAGCTTAATAAACCTCTGTTTTGGACATTGCAAGATATGTGGGCCTTTACTGGAGGGTGCCACTACAACGAAGCCTGCGATCGCTATAAGGATTCCTGTGGTCGCTGTCCCCAGCTCAACAGCAACAAAGACAGGGACCTCTCCCGTTCTATTTGGCAACGTAAGTATAACGCCTGGAAGAACTTAAATTTGACCATTGTCACCCCCAGTTCATGGATGGCCGATTGCGTCCGCGCCAGCTCTCTATTTAGGGATCGCCGGGTTGAGGTGATTCCATTTTGTTTAGATACGGAGCGGTATCGTCCCGTCGATCCCAAAGTCGCTCGGAGTCTTCTCAAATTACCGCAAGATAAACAAATTATTTTGTTTGGCGCCCTATCGGCCACCTCAGACAAGCGCAAAGGCTTTCACCTTCTGATGCCAGCCCTCCAGAAACTCAGTCAGTCAGGATGGGGGGAGAATATTGAATTAGCCGTGTTTGGCGCCTCTGAACCAGAAAATCCAATCGACCTTGGATTTAAGACTCACTACCTGGGATCTTTTCAAGATGACTTGGCTTTAGCGCTGGTGTACTCCGCCGCCGATGTCATGATTGTGCCTTCCCTCCAAGAGTCCTTTGGTCAAACTGCTTCCGAAGCCCTAGCCTGCGCGACTCCTGTTGTCGCCTTTAATGCAACTGGGTTGAAGGATATTGTTGACCATCAACAGACTGGATATTTGGTGCAGCCCTATGAGATTGAAGATTTAGCACGGGGTATTGCATGGGTGCTGGAGGATAAGGACCGTCACAAAGCGTTGACAGTTCAAGCCCGGGAAAAAGCCGAGCGCGTCTTTGCCTTGGAGCTACAAGCCCAACGTTATATTGCGTTATTCGAAGAGATTTTGGAGACAGCCAGAAAGTAGAGCAGGCTTGTTAGTTGCCAGGGCAATCCGGTGGACGTCGTCAAGTTCGTTGCTTATTTAGAGGTCGCCTCTAAAACCATGATTACTGTGAAAGTTTCTCCTATAAGAAAATTTAAAGGTGTTTGCTTTCTTTAGTGAAGATGCAAACACCTTAGTTCTGACTTTTCGGGAAAGGCTATAATTCTGGTATATTTCGAATGTATTGCATTGGGGCATAAACCTAGGTTTCTTTTTCAAGAAACTTTATTTTTATTCCCCCACAAAATGTGAAGCCTTTTTCCCAAAGGGTGTATGTCTTTATAAACACTCTGTGTGAATATCCCATCCTAGAGTGTCTAATCCCAGATTATTTTTTCTGAAGCTTAGCTATCGGTTTATAGCTTTGGGTTGAGCAATTCAACTGTTCCGGCAAAGGATATAGGGATTTATTTTTTATGATTTCTTTTTCACACATCCCACAATATCCAATTTACACATTTCTCTCTATCGAATTTGGAAAGGTTTGAAATCTTTACCCAGTACAACGGTGAAGATGATTTTAGGGTGTTAGATTCAACCTGACAATATATCCACAATTCAGAATCCAGATGAGAAAATGATGGATTCATTAGATAAATGAATTCATCATTCTTGTCCGCCAGGTTTTCCAGACTATATACATCCATAGCGGATTGAAATTTGTCGATCTGCAAATGGCAGAGTTTTACACCTAGTCATTGGCTTAATTCTGGAAATTATCTGGCTTTAGTGGATGACTGTAAGTGCTCATCTTTGAGGCGGCTTCCCAGTTCTAGATTCACTCTAGATATCAGGCAAGGGTTGGAAAGGTTATTGGGTTCGATAAGTGAGGGAAAGTCTTTGAGATGATTGGAACTTTACGAATGAGTCTATCTAAATTTAATGTGACTGACTCTGTGGCGATTGTTTCGCCCCCTAATGAGCCGATTGAGAATCCGCCGACGATTAATGTCATAGACTCCCCGCTGACCGCTCTACCATTTCATGAGCAAATTGAGCTAATGCTACATTGGGCTAACCAAAACCTCAGCAAGGTTGTTTGTGTGGCTAATGTCCACATGTTGATGGAAGCGACTTGGCATGAGGATCTAGGCGCTGTCCTCAAAAGCGCTGATTTAGTTACCCCAGATGGCATGCCATTGGTTTGGATGATGAATCTTTTAGGCGCTCGGACCCAAGACCGAGTCGCGGGTATGGATATCTTGTTGACATTGTGTCAAGCCGCATCTTCTCAAGATTGCAGCATTTTCTTCGTCGGTTCTACCACAGAGACACTCGAACGCATGCGGCTTGGGCTTAAGAGTGATTTTCCCAATCTCCAGATTGCAGGTATGGAACCCTTGCCTTTTCGACCGCTGACCCCTTCAGAGGATAAGGCTCTGATCGCAAAGATTAACCAGAGCGGCGCCGGCTTGTTGATGGTCTGTTTAGGGTGCCCGAAACAAGAGCGTTGGATGGCTGAACACAAGAACAAGATTCAGGCGGTGATGATTGGCTTGGGAGGGGCCTTTCCGGTCTACGCTGGAATTCAAAGGCGCGCCCCACTGCTTGTGCGAAGAGCAGGACTTGAATGGTTGTATCGGTTAATCCAAGAGCCTCAAAGACTTTGGGGCCGTTACCGTAAAACCATTCCTCCCTTTGTCTGGCTTGCGCTCAAGCAACTTCTGAGAAAGCAAAGATGGACTTAAAGGCTTTGAGGGCTTACCCTAATCGAGCGGAGTTTGTCCTACTTTTAGGGAGTCGTTAAAACTTTAATAAAATATTTTTAATTTAGTAGAGATAACATTGAAGGATTTCAAAGATAAATGCATATTGGTGATGAGTGGAGCCGGTTGTTTAGGCCGCCAAGTAATCATCCAATTAATTCGGGCAGGCGCAGTTCTGGATTGTCACTCTAATTTGCTGACTGATGGGACTTGACGGGGAGCTTATTGGCGAACCGATACGCTAAATAGGCAGCTTTGACGGTGTCTTGACAAAGGAGTTCCCACAATTGCTGGGGCTTTGGGATAAGATAGTACACTGCACATGTACGATTCGAGTCCGCTTGGCGACCCCCTATGAGCAAAGGCACGCTGTTTGATAAAGTTTGGGATTTGCACACCGTTGACCTCCTCGCTTCAGGTCAAACCCAGTTATTCATCGGTTTACATCTAATTCACGAGGTGACCAGCCCCCAAGCGTTCGCTATGCTGAAGGAGCGAGGGCTAAGGGTGATGTTTCCAGAGCGCACGGTGGCGACGGTGGATCACATTGTGCCGACTGAAGACCAAGCTCGCCCGTTTGCAGACTCCTTGGCGGAGGAAATGATGGCGACCTTGGAGAAGAATGTCGAGGAATATGGCATTCGCTTTTACAATGTCGGGTCTGGCAGTCAAGGCATTGTTCATGTGATAGCGCCAGAACAGGGATTGACTCAGCCAGGGATGACCATCGCCTGTGGCGACAGCCACACCTCTACCCATGGCGCATTTGGCGCGATCGCATTCGGCATCGGCACCAGCCAGGTGCGCGACGTCCTAGCATCTCAAACCCTAGCCTTATCCAAGCTTAAAGTCCGAAAGATCGAGGTCAATGGCCGTTTACGTCCGGGCGTCTATGCGAAAGATGTAATTCTTCACGTCATCCGTAAACTAGGCGTCAAAGGAGGCGGGGGTTACGCCTATGAGTATGCGGGCTCCACCATTGAGCAGATGTCGATGGAAGAGCGCATGACCCTTTGCAATATGTCGATTGAAGGGGGGGCGCGATGCGGTTACGTCAATCCAGATCAAGTTACCTACACCTATCTAAAAGGAAAAGACTTCGCCCCTAAAGGCGCTGATTGGGAGCAGGCAATCGCTTGGTGGAACAGCCTTCGTAGTGATAAAGAGGCAGAGTATGACGATGTGGTGGTGTTTGATGCTGACGACATTCCGCCGACGATAACTTGGGGAATTACTCCAGGTCAGGGAATTGGCGTTGATGAAACCATACCCACCTTAGACTCCCTGACGGCGGATGAAAGGCCCATCGCAGAAGAAGCCTATCGCTATATGGACTTTGAGCCCGGCCAGCCGATAAAAGGAGCGAAAGTGGATGTTTGCTTTATCGGCAGTTGCACCAACGGACGCATAAGCGATCTGCGGGAAGCCGCCAAATTCGCCCAGGGCCACCATGTGGCCGAAAGCGTCAAAGCCTTTGTAGTACCCGGATCTGAACGGGTAAAACAACAAGCGGAGAAAGAGGGACTCGACAAAATTTTCCAGGCGGCAGGATTTGAGTGGCGGCAGCCGGGTTGCTCTATGTGTTTGGCGATGAATCCTGATAAGTTGCAAGGCCGCCAACTTAGCGCCTCTTCGTCCAATCGAAATTTCAAAGGTCGTCAAGGATCCGCCTCTGGCCGAACCTTGCTAATGAGTCCGGCAATGGTGGTTTCTGCAGCGGTGACGGGGCAAGTGTCGGATGTCAGAGACCTAATCCATTCAAATTAATGGACATCAACTCAAAGCGGAAATTTTTCTCTGAGATGGAGTACAGGAGTCAGGAGACAGAATTCAGTCAGGTACTGAATTCTGGCCTCCGTATTCTGACTTCTCACTCCACCGGACTTGCCCGGATTGAATTACATGCCAATTAATCAGAGTTTGACGACATCTTAACCTTTTGATTAACTTCTCTTAGTCATGAGCCGTAATGATGGCAGTAGCTCTGTAGAGCCAGTTCGCCCTTTCGGCTCTTCGCACTGGGATAGGATTTTTTGCCCCCTTCTGAAATTGAACTGCTTCACAGTTTGGTTGGACGAGTAGGGATGAAGCAGAGAAAGGATGATTCTGGGTTTAGCAGGAAGGACTGTTCTGCAGTTAGCTCAATCCTATGGTTTCTCTGGAATCGCACTTGTGTCTTTAAATCTGTCGACCCTAGCGGAGCAAACTCATCCTCGTGGAGAGTTTAGAGAGCTACTAGAACAGCTTTATCGGGAGCGCACGCTCATTCCTTTTAGTACGGGGCAATCCATTCCGCTCCGCTCTGAGGAGTTATGGGTGATTTGTCGAGGGGCTGTACAACTCTACACGATTCAGCCAGATGGGAGCGAAACGCTTTTAGGCTTGCTTGGCCCCTCTATGCCGCTGGGACTCCCCTTAACAACGGTAGATCCCTATTGGGCGACTGCTCTGACAGATGTTGATTTGTTATCGTTGTCTATGGTGGAAGTGGAGTCTTCACCAGTCCTAATGGCGGGGCTATTCCGTCACCTAACGCTACGCCTGCAGCAGACTGAAGCTTGGTTATCTTTAGCCGGTAAACGACTGGTGGCTGATCGGCTACGTCACTTGCTGATCTTGATTGCGAAGGAATTCGGACAGGTTGAGCCGGACGGCGTCCATATTATGCTGCGGTTAACTCACCATCAATTAGCTACTGCGATAGGCACAACTCGGGTCACAGTGACCCGGTTGCTGAAGGACTTCCGAGATGAGGGTTGGTTGATGGTTGACCAGCGTCAGATGATTGTTGCTGCTTATGTCTTTAAATATTGATATGCTTCTTGGTTATGCAGTAGTTGTTAGGTCCTACTTTATAGGTTAGGCCCTACTTTATAGGTTAAGTAGAAGGCGAGGCGTACAAGACAAATTGGGCTATACGGCGGCCTACGCTAATGACTTATTTAAGCTATGTCAATCCAGTAGGCTGTGTATATCCCAAGGGCATTCCAGAAAAGCGAAGCGTAACCCATCGAAACCGTATTGACGTTGGGTGTCATGGCTTCAACCCAACTTACGCAAGAATCTTATGTTTAGGCTTGTGAGGCTAATATATGGCAATAGCAAGCCATACAGCCGCCTTGGGCAGTCCAATAGCCATTAAATTTCATCTATCCCTTAGTTCCGAATCTCTCTCAAACAAATACAAGTCTCAATATTCTGTTTCGAGACTAGATTCCAGCAATGATGTCTTAACTGAAATGTTTCTTTTGATACTTTTAGGACAGATTTTATATTTTACTCTATTTTCATTAAGTATTGGTAAATTCCAGATTATCAGTGCTTAGATAAGATGATTATTTCGTTTACTGGTATTAATTGGAAACTTTAGTTGAATTCCCTTAATCTCCCAATCATTAGGAGTTTCTTTAGGGGAAGCCGCTTTCCTTTTGGATGGATGCAGAGTTAGCTAATCCAGTCAAACTTTAATGAATTTATTTACTTGATAAATTACCTATTTTGGCCAACTTATAAATATTTCCTAATAAGCCTTTGAGGTGATCTTTAAGCGGCCTTTACCTAATATCTTATCGGGATTTCTTTTCACTGTCAAAAGCTTTAAGTATCTATCCTGTTTTGACTTGCTAGAAAGAAGCTTGAGTTAGCCAATTATGATGATCTTGAACAAGCAATACGAACGTGTTTCGTCTCGAGTTAAATCTCTACTCAACCGCGTCTATGAACCGGAGGTGGCTGATGATTTAATGGAAAAATTGTTCTCATTGCTTGAACGGCATCTAAGTGAATTGGGTGAGGAGGATTTTGATAAGTGGAGTGAAGACAATATCCTACTAATCACCTATGGAAATAGTATTTGTAGTGAAAAAGATCCCCATCCTCTAGCGACCCTGGATCGGTTTCTTGAGCAATATTTGATGGACACGGTTACCGGCGTTCACATTCTCCCCTTCTTTCCCTATAGTTCTGATGATGGATTCGCCGTAATTGACTACCTTGAAGTCGATCCTGAACTCGGAGATTGGCGGGATATCCAGCGGATTTCGAGCCAATTCAACCTGATGGTGGATTTAGTGGTTAACCATGTATCGAGCCAGAGTCAATGGTTTAAACAATTTAAGCAGGGGCTCAAACCGGGATGCGATTACTTTATCGAGGTTGATGAAGCGTTAAATTTGTCTGATGTTGTTCGCCCTCGCAGTACACCGCTGCTAGTGAAAGTAGATACAGTTCAGGGTGAAAAACATGTTTGGGCCACCTTTGGTCCCGATCAAATTGATGTCGATTTTAGTAATCCAGAGGTATTGCTGGAATTTATTAAAATCATCCTGCTTTATGTTCAAGAAGGGGCTCGGTATATCCGTTTAGATGCGGTTGGGTTTCTTTGGAAAAGAGTGGGCACCTCCTGCATTCACCTGCAGGAAACCCACGCCATCGTTAGACTATTCCGAGAAATTCTGCAGATGGTCGATCCGACCGTCGCCCTGATTACCGAAACGAACGTCCCAAATCGGGAGAATCTGAGCTATTTCGGCAATCGCAATGAAGCGCACATGATATACAATTTCAGCCTGCCGCCGTTGTTGCTGAATGCACTGCTCCAAGGTCGCTCCGATCACCTCAAAACCTGGATGATGAGCATGCCGCCTGCTCCCATTGGCTGCGCCTACTTTAATTTCACCGCCTCCCATGATGGGATTGGGTTGCGGCCAGCGGAAGGGCTATTAGCCCATGAAGAGTACACGGCCTTGCTGGAGACCATGAAAAAATTTGGGGGCGAGATCAGTATGCGAAAACATTCGGATAACACCGAAAGCCCCTATGAAGTTAATATCTCTTTGTTTGATGCGTTAAAGGGTACGGTTAAGGGGGAAGATTCGTGGCAGATTCAGCGTTTCCTCTGCGCCCAGACAATTATGATGTCGCTTGAGGGGATTCCCGCTTTCTATATCCATAGTCTTTTAGCCACCCATAATGACCATGAAAAGGTCAAGCGGACTGGTCACAAGCGCTCAATTAATCGCCACAATTGGGACTATGAGGTTTTGGATGAGAAACTCAAAGATCCCACGTCTCCCCATGCGATCGTGCTGAAGGAGTTGCGTCAACTGATTCAAATCCGACGTCGCCAAAAAGCCTTTCATCCGAATGCTACTCAATATACTTTGCATCCGCTAAATCCAGCTTTGTTCGCCTTTTGGCGACAAAGCATCACCCGTGATCAGAGTATTTTTTCTGTTCACAATCTCAGTGATCAGCCTCAAGAGTTAAGACTCGCAGATCTGAATTTGGTCAGTACTGATCGCTGGATTGATCTGATTAGCGGCGATACATTTGAAGACATTCGGGATGTTTATAGGTTGCAGCCTTACCAGTCAGTTTGGATTACCAATAAATTAAATTCGTCTGCTGAGGAAAGCTCACCCAGTTGCTATTATGTTTGCGAGTGAGGTGTTTACTCTTCTTGCAATTCAAGCTCTTGGACATTCCACAAGGGGCCGCCGAGGGCGGTGAATTTGAGGTTATGGATGCGATCGCGGGCTGCTTCCAGGTCCAATGAATTCACCAGATAGATGAAGGGAAGCTGTTCCTGCACAATTTGTTGGAACTGATGGTATACTTCTCGCCGTTTAGTTTCATCCAGTTCTTGAACACCGAGGGTGAACAGGCGATCTATTTCCTTTTCCCAGTCAGACACCCGCCAACCTAGGATTGGCGGATCTTCGTTCGGTCGCGGGCCTTGATTAAATTGATGGAGTCGCCCTTGGCTGAACCAGATATTGAATTGATTATGGGGTTCCAGACTCCGGCTAGCAAATCCGCCGACGTAACTCTCCCAATTTCGAGCGATTAGGTTTTCGAGCACGGTGTTGAAACTGTAGACTTGCAAATCGACTTGCATGCCAATTTTGCTGAGGTCTTGGGCGATTTGAGCAGCTGCGTCCAAGCGACTTTTCTCCTCGGATTTCACTAAAAGTGTAAATCTGACTCGATTGCCGCGCCAATCCAGTAGCTGACCTTGGGAATTGTATGTGAAGCCAGCTTGCTGTAGTAGCTGTTTGGCCTGTTCGGGAGCATAGCTGTAGGTTTTCAACCCTGATTCAGGGGGGAAGTAATAGGGGCTTTGGGGGTTAATGGGGGAATGTTGTAAATCGCCTAACCCTCGATAGGTGGTGTTTTTCATCCGTTCGCGATTGATCCCATAGGCGATTGCCTGTCTAAACGCCAACGTGTTAAACCAGCGTGACTTTATGGGGTCGACAAAAGACTTGCCCTCAGCGTTTCTAGCCTGATTGAGGTTGAACACTAAAAACCGGGTGCTGAATTCAGGGCCGCCGTTGTAGAGGGTGAATTTTCCCCGCGCTTCTTCTCGCTTCAACAATTCAAAGCCTTCCGGCGTCGTTTCAAACATGTCCAGCCCGCCCGAACGAAAGCTGATCAACTGATTTTTATCCGTCATAATTTGCATAACGATGCGTTCAATGTGGGGTTGGGAATTTCCCTCGACAGAACGCCAGTAATGGGGATTGCGCTCAAAAATCAGGCGTTCGCTGGGCTCAAACCTTTTGATGCGATAAGGGCCATTGCAAACAATGTCACGCGGATCGGCATCGAGCCCCCAGGTGGAGAAGAACTTCAGTTGACCAGCGGAGTCTTTGACACGAAGCGTGTCCGCCAACACATGTTTGGGTAGGATATCTATCCCGCCGCTATACCTTAGAAACGGCGCGAAGGGTTCTGGCGTCGTAAATTCAATTCGTCGTCGATCCAGTTTCTTGACCGAGGGATAAACGCCAGTGGCTCCGATGCGGAGAATATCTCGAACACTGGTGGGAATCTCCTCATTCAGGTAGATATTTAGAAAGGTAAACACAACATCATCCGCTGTTAACGGTTGACCATCGGACCATTTGAGTCCGTCCCGCAGGGTAAAGATAATGCTTAGTCCATCTTCAGAGACTTCCCAAGATTCGGCTAATTCAGGCTCGATTTCGCCGGTAACGCCATTTGTCTCCGCCAAGCCTCGATTAATCAAGCTAAACACCGTCGTGCTAAAGAAGGAGGTATTTAGAGGGGGATTGAATGTGGACGGATCGCTGGGACTGGCGAATACTAATTGGGATACTTGGTTGACTTCTGTTCGGAAATGGGTAGAGTTGCAGGCTGTCAGCACCATCGCTAACACTCCCACCATGACCGACACTGCCTGCTTCCTCAACGGATGAATTCTTTGGGCGATCGCCCAAACTCTAAAGAATAGTCCTACCAGTTGATGACAGCCCACCTTAAATCCTGAATTGATTTTCTACAACTGTGAGGCGGCGCGGCGATCGCAGCACCTCAAAACTTACCTTTCAACAGTTTTGCTTCACGTTCTGACCAATCCACTTCACCCCTTTCAAATTCACATTGCCGTAAAGAACACAAGAAAAGAGTACAACATCTAATTTTATGGCGGCTGTAGATGATTGAAACTCTTCAGCGGCAAACAAATGATAAGCCTCCGGCAAAGCTGGAGGCAATTAAACTGAACCAGGACCTAATCATTATTTTCAGTTACTTTAATGATTAAATCGGCCTTTAAAGTGTTCTCTAAGACTTCCAAACCTCATTTTGGATGGCAATACTGAAGTGGTTACTGCAGTATAAATCACGGTAAACCTGGCCTCCAATATCAGGCAACTTTGATTCATGCACATAGAAGCTATCTATCCAAACATTTTCAGACTTTCCCCAGTAAGCCTTCATGACTAGAATGTAACCATTGTGAATGAAAATGGAATGTAAGGTATCTGATGGTCTCTCAATAGTAATAGCAGAGAACCTATATTCTTCGAATGGAAAATTTCTAAGGATTTTTTCCTCGTAACCTTCAACATCTATCGATAGATAATCTATAACTTTAGGGGCTTGATTCTCTTTAAGGATATCAATTAAGGGGACAGTTTCTGCAACAAAAGTCTCAGCATTGTCTAAACTTGATTCAATTTTTTCTTTGGAGCCATTGTCAGTGCTGGTCTCTGTAATGCCGCTGTAGATATTATCTAGCTTAAACTCTACCGTTTCTCCGGCTTCTCCAACACATAAATTTAAACAAGTGCACTTCCGATTTCGCTTTAAAGTCTTATAGTAATGAGGATTTGCTTCAATACATATTCCTTTCCAGCCAAGTCTCTTCTCTAAGAGAAAAGTGTTGTTTATGGTTATCCCATCAGTTGAACCTATGTCTAGAAAAAAACCATCTCTTTTATTGTGGAAAACTGAGTTCATAACCCAATAATCCTGCATACACTGAGATAGACTTTTTCTATGCCCACTGATGAAGTTCCAGAGTGGCTTTGGACAGATTAATTTTAGAGGCCAATATGTTGCTTCGAGTTCTGTGTATTGCTTTTGTTCCTCTTTATATTCTGAAATAGATGAATAAGCATTTGGGAAAAAAGTATTGACAGCCTCTTTTAACATGATTTACGTCTCCGAGTGAAGTATCAAACAAGACGGTAAATACTACAGAAAAACTTGCAGAATTCAGGATATATAGGCTTTAAAGTGCCTTTTAAATTAATTCAAATTATCCTTTAAATTCCTCCTGAACTACAAGGAATCTGAAGACTATATATTTGCAAATTTCTTTTGCCCTACAAGAGTTATACTCTTTCTGTTTTTATCAATTGTCATTGACTTATAAGTAGGTGATATCCAAAAGGTATAAAGATATGCAGAATAGAAGCGCTGAAAGCCTTATTGGACAATGGCTTATAATTTCCATCCTCAAATCAAAGTGGCATGAGGGTAGAAAAACACGCCTGTGCATTAGAATGTAAACACACTTAATCTATTGGAATTCTATAATTTATGCTGAGTCTAAATAAGTAAAATTGGCTACATTTTTCATGCCCATTCTACTTGCATCACAACTTAAAATATATGGAATTTTGGGGAATCCAGACATAAACTATAATGCGTTAATTATATGGCGATTTTTTTCAAAAGAATCCTGCAAAAATAGGATTGGATCTATCTTTACCCAAGTTTTTGATCGGATGAAGGTTTTATAAAATCCGCCTAAAATTTTAGATGATTATAATTAGGAGAATTAGTGCATTATCGCCTTTTAGTGAGTAGACTCTAGCCTGATTACATTGTTCCAAACCCCTCCACAATAGCCATAATCTCTTCCGGCGAGCGTACTTGACAAGCATGGATACCAAGTTTACGGGCCGCTTCCACATTCAGGAGGCTGTCATCGAAAAAGGCTACCGACTCCGGAGAAACATCAAGCACCGACAGCACATGCTCATAGATTTCATTGCTGGGCTTCATCAGACCAATTTCGTACGACAAGAATAAATGGTCGAAGGGCTCGAAGAACTGGAAGCGATCGCGTAATTTCTCATAGTGAGGCAGGCTTGTATTCGAGAGCAGCGACAGATGATAGGTCTGTTTCAGAGTGCTTACAACCTGATTGCAATGCTGGTTGGGGCGGCGAACAATTTCCAAAAACTCGTGCTGGACTGTTTCTGGCGACACATCCAGATTGAATTCTTGGATAAAGGCTGTCGCAAATTGATCAAAATTGATGCGTCCGGATTCAAATTCGACGGGGCTGCGGGCATTGACCCAGAATGCGTGCAATTCGTCCATAGGCAACGACCGACCGAATAGTTTGCCAATGCGCTCCGCCCACTCGATATCTACCAGCACCCCACCCATGTCCGAGACGATGTGCGTTATCATGCGACCCCTGCTCAATTGTTTCGTCGCTATCAGTTTACTCTGGTGAGAATTTATGTCCCTATTTCACGGCTAAGGGAAGAGTCAGTCAACCTTGGATAAAATCTCATCTTACCGAAGTCAGTTCGGCCCAATGCTGCTTGCCCAGGCAATGGAGGAAATCCCCACAGCAGGTAAGGGGGCATGGAGCTTGAAGTAAATAATACAATTGCGTTACTCTTTGTTACATAAGTTCAAGAAAAGACTTCTTCTAGAACTTGTGATTTACCAAGGAGAAACTATGCAAGTTAAGTGGCGAGAACTCTTGCTGAAAACCAGTATTTGGATAACTGCTGAGATTATGTTGTCTCTGATCGGGCTAGATAACTTGGCCGACTACAGTGAATTCATCTTCCAAAATCGGGTAATGCCTCACATTGGGGAAGTTGTGGCTAACCTCACAACCTCGGTTTAGAAAAGGAATGGCGTCAATCATCCAATTCTTCAATTTCATCTTCCAAATCATCTTCAGTACTGACAGAGTCAACTGCGCCTAAATTCAACTGCTGGCGCACCTGTTGCTCAATAGTCTGGGCAAATTTTGGATCTTCCTTGAGTCGTTGGACTGTATTATCACGACCCTGGCCGATATTATCCCCCTCATAGCTGTACCAGGCGCCCCGGCGGGTCACAACGCCCATTTCTTCCGCCACGTCCAGCAGACAGCCTAGGCGAGAAATTCCCTGCCCAAAAATGATATCGAACTCGGCAATGCGAAACGGCGGCGCCACTTTATTCTTTGCCACCTTCACTTTAGCGCGGATGCCAAATTCCTCAGAGCCTTTCTTGAGGGTTTGAATCCGGCGTATATCTAAACGAACCGAAGCGTAGAATTTGAGCGCATTACCCCCTGTAGTAGTTTCCGGATTGCCATACGTGACGCCGATTTTCAAGCGCAACTGGTTCAGGAAAATCACCGTGCAGTTGGACTTGCCAATGCTGCCGGTAATTTTCCGCAGCGCCTGACTCATCAGACGGGCCTGGAGACCCACATGGGCGTCCCCCATTTCCCCTTCAATTTCAGCCCGAGGCACGAGCGCCGCTACCGAGTCCACCACCACCAGGTCAACTGCAGAAGACCGCACCAGTTGGTCAACAATTTCTAGGGCCATTTCCCCGGTGTCGGGTTGAGAGACATACAGATTGTCGATGTCGACCCCAAGAGCGGCGGCATAGATCGGATCCAGCGCATGCTCGGCGTCGACAAAGGCGGCTATTCCCCCGGACTGCTGCACCTGGGCGACTGCTTGCAGGGCTACAGTCGTTTTACCCGAACTTTCTGGACCATAGATCTCAATCACCCGACCCTTGGGCAAACCGCCGCCGAGCGCCATATCCAGCGTCAAAGCGCCAGTGGGAATCATTTCCACCCGCATTCGGGTTGATTCGCCTAACCGCATAATGGAGCCCTTGCCAAAATTCCGCTCAATTTGACTGAGCACCCCATTCAGAGCTTTTTGTTTTTCGGAGATTGCACTGTTTTTTGCCATATTGATATTGGAAAGGTGAAGGGTTGGGTAGGAAAATGAAGGAAGTTAGCAAAGATGAACCCACTCTCGGATTCTGCTAATATTCGGCGCTTCCCGGCTATTTTGCCCTTATATTTTGCCCTTAACTTAAGGATGAATTGTGGGCAGTTTGAGTCCGCTAGGCTAAGTATAGTACCCTTGAACTAAAGATCAAAATAAATTTTGGGTTTAGTTACAAGTTTGTCCGGTTTAGGGAGGGATGGAGATGGCTATCTAGGTAAGAGTGGTTTCAAAAAACACTCAGTATCAGAACGCAGGCGGTGTGAAGGGCGATTAATCAGAGCCTGCATAGGAGGGAATCACGATGGAAGACAGTAAATTCATACAGATCTCGGCGTTCCCTGGGTGGATCGTAGGGGTTAGTTATGGTCATGGCGGAGGATTTCACTGCTGGGTGATTACCCCTGAGCTGGCGGTTCTGAATGATGGTGAAAGCTACCGGACCAGTGAAACAGCGATGGCGGCAGGGCGTTATCTAGTGGAGCATTCACTGGAACTAGGACCGGAGTATGGCCAATATCGGAATCAAGAGTGAATTAATTTCAAGCGCTCTAACCATAATAAAGATGGCTGTCCACCTCGGTTTAGCTCTTCACACTTCGGCGTTGAGGCTGTAACAGCAAAAATTTTGAAAATATGAATCGCGATGATGTCGAAATGTCGTTGATGTATTCGTTATGGGAGTAGAACCCATGGAAAATTCCGATGGGTCATCTATGGTTTGAGCAAGGATGCCAGCCATTGCAGTATGAGCGTTTTGTTAACCAACGGCTGTCGTTGGGCGATCCAAATCCGCAGGCAGTGCAGCGAGCCACCGAAGTTTTCCATCAGGAGGCCGCTGTCTTGAATGCGCACCGGGCGAATCAAGAGTACCTGGTCAACAACACCCTAACTTTGGCGGTTTTTTCCGTGGCTAGCGATTTGACCTATGCTACAGACGCCCAGTTTCCCTTGGACGACTATCCGCCTATCCGCTACTGGGTACGACTATTTCTTCACCAAAACCATAGCTTTGTTACTTATTTCAAGAGATGTTGTCTGTTAGCATCACGATGTTTTTTCAGATACTTCATAAATGGTGTTCCACCTGTGCCTATATTGGCGTCATTCTTAGCCTTAGCAGCTTGTTGGGCAATGTAGCGGCTAACAAATCCCAAATGCTGGGAACGGAATCGTTCGACTAGAGACACACAGGCATTATATGAATCTCTGAGTTCTCGCACTCGAGCCATGCGGCCTTTGACAAAATTACGCAACGTTGAATGTTTTTCAATTTCCTCCAAAAAGGCGCGGTGTTTTGGAGGCATATAGTTCCGCATTTCCAATAGGTATTCCTGTAAGAGGTCAGTTTCATGACCAATGTTGAACAAAGCGTCCATAGTTGGAATGATAGCGCCCTGCGCACCGGTGGCGCCGCGGAATTGCTGAGGTATTTTGTTATACGCCGCTACTCCTTCATAAATGAGTCCTTCCGGCAAGGCCGGGTTATTTTTCCAACCGTAAAGATAAGGTCGCACCCGATGGTAGAAAATGTAAGGATCACAGGCTTCAGGCATCCGGTTCATCGTGGCGTTAATCTGAGACCAGGCGTCTCGGATATTCCCCAACGCTTTAAGCACAACAGCAATATTGTCTCGGTTAATCCCCTCTAAGAGCATGGGAATTGCCGCTAACGCAGGAGCCGCTTTCGCCTCAATTTCGATGTGAATCAGAATAAACCAGTCTTCATCCAACCCACCCAAAAAATTTTGTATTATCTTGATATTGCCGATAGCGATGGCTCCAGTTTCGTGAATGCGCACCCAATTGTCCAAGGCATAGGATGAGTAGGACAACACGGGGGGGCGGCCTAGTTGTTGAGAAACCTGGTGGAATGGCGCCGCAATATTGCGTGGCAGGATATTGGCAAGTTTTGGCTCACCCCAGACATAAGCGTGAGTCAGGAAGGAATACACTTGCATAAGCCGACGCAGTTGCATCTCGGTCAAAGTATATTCATCTACATGCACTGTAGGTAGACTCTCAATCACCTGGCGAATTCCGCCAGTAGTTAACCACTTGGGCAATTGAGCCGCAGTCTGCTGCAGTTTCCAGAAAACTTCCGGCAACGGAACTTCAACTAGAGAATAGGCGGGCAAAAAGCCGCATTCCGGACTCACATCATAATCTTCCAGTTTGAGCGCCGAGGGAATTTGTTCTTTCAATTCGAGTGTGTGCATAATTCATTCCCCCTTGAAACTAGAGATAACAAATCGGGGGCATTGTGGGATAAAACTAAGTATCTGAAATCAAATGGCGGTGCTTTCAACAACATTTAATGAAAGCCATCTGAAGCAGCCAGAATAGAGTGCCTTAACTAATATTTTATCTCGACAAGCAAATTCTTCCCACTAGAAAAATGAATTAATATTGATTTTAGAAGGGTTTCAATTAATTTCATCAATGCTTCCGATATTGATTTTATGAGGAGTATAAACAATCCAAAAAGGAGAAAATACGGTGTATAAAAAATACTACCGTCACTTCTTATCACACTGTCCAAATTTGCTACACTTTGCTTGTCACAGCCATCACTTTTGGCCAGATGTCAGTCGAGCAGCCCACCTCCGCTATTGGGACGACAGCGCCCGTCTAGCGGATGAGAAGTGGGAATTAATTTTCTCTGAGCAAATTCCCAAAGCTCAGCGGTATATCGCACAGCAGTTGAAGATTAGTCATCCGGAGCAGATTGTTTTTGCGTCCAATACCCACGAACTGATTTTCCGCCTATTTTCTTGTCTGCCGTTTATCGAAGGTCACAAGACCCGGATCCTCACCAGTGACAGCGAGTTCTATAGTGCTCGTCGCCAGTTACTCAGATTACAGGAATTGAATCCTGTAGAAGTGGCGATGATCGACAGTGAGCCATTTTATAGTTTTAGTGATCGGTTTTGCCGACAGCTCGAAAAGCAAAACTATCACCTGGTCTTCCTTAGTCGGGTCTTTTTCAATTCAGGTGTACATGTTCCCGATTGGGAAAAAGTGCTAGATGCTGCATATGCAAACGGAGCCATAGTGGCGATCGACGATTATCATGGCTTCTTTGCAATACCAATCGATTTGTCAGCCTATCAGGATAAGGTCTACTACTTAGCTGGGAACTACAAATACGCTCAGGGAGGCGAAGGCGCTTGTTTCCTCTATTCACCTCCCAATAGCCGCCTCCGACCTGTCTACACCGGATGGTTCGCCGACTTTGCTGGACTGGAAAAGCTTCCCCAGAGGCATGTAGATTATGATGATACAGGTCTGCGATTTGCAGGCGCCACTATGGATTGCACCGCTATCTATCGCTTTAATGCAGTTGCTGACTGGCTGAAGCAGATAAATCTCGATGTTGCAGCTATTCATGCTTATGTGCAGCAATTGCAACGAGTGTTTATCGGTCAGATGGAGCGATATAACCATCCACTGATCAATATGGGCAATCTCATACACCACAATCTACGACAGCATGGTCACTTTTTTGCTTTTTCCATGGACAGTCAGCAGCAGGCGCAAAACCTACGCAAAGGCTTGAGGAAACAACAGGTAATGACAGATGCTAGAGATAATCGGCTTAGATTTGGCTTTGCCCTCTATCAAGATCAAGCCGATATCGAGGAGCTATTCATGCGGTTAGCGAACGTAAAGCTGCCGCCCTAGATGGTTGGGTAAGCCACTGTAGCGCAGGACCATTGGGCTGAAGACGCCGCCAAAAACAAACCCAGGACATTCACTTCTGATCAATCTCCCTGTCAAGTCTGGAAAAGGACTTGTTGAGGAGTGTGCGCCATATCAGGCGGTGAGAAAGGATTCTCTACCGAAATTATAGGACTTGAGGCCCGACTAACAAATGGTTTCGACCCATCTCGACTGATCTCGATCTGATTCGAACAAAATCGACATCACCCAGTAACGGATTATATTCTTGACTGTGGTTTTATTTCAGACGGGCTGTAAGGTTGCGCAAGGATTGACCCTTCATTCCAGTCACCCTGGTTTGCTTGTTCCAAGTCTCTCGCCAATTTGTCCACCAGGTCCTTAGTAACATGCCCCATGGTGAAGATATGGGCATAGTCGCCGACTGTTGAAAGGGACCACTTACGGATAATCCACGACGGCGGTCGATCAAATACAACCGATAATCCGAGGTCATTCTTCCAGGCATTAAATCCCGCCTGTTGAATTCGTCGAGTGGCATAATCCGCCATTTCCAACATCTGCAGGGCTTGTTTTCTAAACCCGTTAAATCCCTTGACGGCGATCGCGTACCAGAGCATTATGGCCGCCAAGCCATTCCGCGAACCCGCCAGAGTTGAATCGAAGCTGCCAATGTAGTCTACCTTTTCCCATTCATAGACCATGTTTTCTCTCAAAGTTATAAATACTGCACAGGGGCAGGGAGCGCCAATCACCTTATGTCCAGAGACCGCAATACTTCCAATCGGAAGACGGAAGTCAAAAATTGGGACTTCACGCCCCAGCTCCCCCCATCCAGCCCCCTCTTCATTTCTCTTCTCTAGGAAGGGGAGAAATAGGCCGCCAAGCGCAGCATCAACGTGAATGTAAAATCGATTGATGTGATGTTTGTGGAGCTGGGTAATAATTTCCTCTACATCATCATAAGCGCCTTTAAATGAGGTTCCCATCGTGATCACGATCAAAGGCGGATGGGAGTCCAAATCACTCTTTAGGAGAGCATTAATCAGCACTGGCGTTTGGATGGCCCCTTCATCTGTAGAGGGGATCTCCTGCTGCGATATCTTAAGCATCCGCAACGCCTTCCGAATTGAGTAGTGAACGTCCTCAGAAAAATATGCAACTGGTGAAGGTTTGGATGCGGTGGATGGGGTTGAAGATGATTCTAGATAAACTCGCCCCGTATAGAGGCCATACATATTCGCTTCAGTTCCGCCACTGGTAATATACCCCCAGTAGTCTTTGTTAGAGGCGTGAAAGAGTTCAGCAAAGAACTCAATAACAGGGCGTTCCATCATCCGTGAGTTGATCCCATAGTTGCTATTGATATAGGGATCGCCCACATTATTGATGTTGAAGTTTAAGAAATCAAACAGGGGCGAGTAGTCAAAATCTTGGTTCACTTGGTATCCAACACAGCAGGAGGCTTTCCGTTGAAAATAATGCTGTAGATAATTGATGCAGCGATGAATTTCGTCCCATTGCAACCCATTTAAACACTTAACCAAAGTAAAGCTGGGAGATGAGACGAACTGACTTTTCAGGGCTTGCATAATTACCCTCTATAACCCCTAAGCAACGATAGTGAAACCAATTTTGAATTAAGGTTAGTAGGACCAATCTGGCGGTAATAACCCTGGACAAGTCAAAACAAAAACATCTCTAATTCCAGTCTTCTCAGATGCGAGGGCTTTGACAATAGAGGTAAAGTGGAAAAACTGATGGTCATTGAAGACCAACAATTCGCCAGGATTAAGAATTTTACTGAAAATTGGGTCGCCATCCTTAGATTTATATAGGTGAGATTCTCCCCCCTCAATATTTTCTCGATTAACGCAGAATACCCCAACCAGATCTACTCCATCTCGATGAATTCCTTCAGGGGCTGGATGGCCAATTTCCCCAGTGGAAGCAATCGTTCTAATTTGATGAACGGCGACTTCATTCAGATCTGAACATAACTTACAGAACTCAAAGAACTCAAAGACTATTTTTTGAAAGTCCTCGAGGTGAATCAGGGCGTCATCGATTTCTGAAAACTCTCTGATAACATCACCTACTAAGGGATTATATTCTTTGCTTTGAAATAAGGGACTGTGGGGTAATTTGACTAAGAGATGGTCAAAGACTTGGAAGCGGGAGAGTCGTCTGAAGCGATAGTTTCCCTCTAAATAGGGATCAGCAGAGAGATCGCCAAAGAAATTTTCAATTTTATCTACATTTACAGAGTTAAGTCGTTCCAAAGCATAGTCAGTAATACAATTGAAATCTTGCGTTCTTAGTAACTTCAGCATTTTTCTTATTTTCCTTATGTCCCATTTTGGGGCAACGTCGGCCCGATAAAGTTAATCGATTTAGCCCCTCAGAGAAGTCGGCGCTTTTCCATTCACCTCATTTCTGATCAAGCTCAAATCAAATTCACGAATTCCTTACTCCAGGGCTGAGAACGCCAAACTGACTTCCATCTCGACCCATTGGAAAAAATCACCATCAGCGCCAATTGGTTAGCTCTTCAGACGGGGGGGCTATAGAGAAAGCAACATTTAGATTTAGTGTCAGTAGTCGAACTATCTGTAATAAAAAGGTCGACCGCCTTGCCCCTGACCGCTATATTCACATCAATAGCTCACGTTAAAATATGATGTGCAGATTGATTTCAATGCTCGAAAAAATAACTCACGTCAGGCATAGCTAGTCGGCAAGGTGATACGTCTAGGATAGCATTGCCATCGGTAATGATTCACAATGCTCAACTGTCACCCTCCGATTATGAACGAATAAGTGGAAGGTGTGTGAAATTCGAAAAAAAACATAATTTTTCCGGCTCCGAAATTTACAGATTTGATTGAACGCCGCCTGAACGAAGGGGGTAATTTACTCAAAGTTAGGTGTATTGCACTTATCTATAGTTTGTGGAGAAGGGTAAAATCCTGAAGATCAAAGGGTTCTCAAATTCGGGTTATTTAGCTGCTTTACTCAAGTGCAAAGGCTTTAATTTTTTGCCGCTTATAATAAAGATTGATGATGGATAAAGTTTGAAGGAAAACTATCTCGCCACTTGATAAATGCAGCGGCATTCAGCCTCAGCTTATAATTGAAGAGGAGTCTTTGTTGCGATCGATCGCGTCAAAAATTGACGCTCCTTTTTGGCGCGCGCACCGTTTCCTCCTGCATATTGTCCTACAAGCGCCCTATCCAGAACGAATAGCGTCAGGATACCTTGATCACCTATCCCAGATCATCTATCCCAGATCATCCAACTCAAATAAGGAGTTTTACGATGGGTCCTTTTGATATTGGCTGGGTCCGCGACCAATTTCCCGCCCTCGCACAAGAGATAAACGGGCAACTCGCCGCTTTCTTGGATGGACCGGGGGGGACCCAGACGCCAGAGCGGGTGATGACGGCGATCAGAGAGTATTTGACCCACTCAAATTCAAACGCCCACGGCGCTTTCGCCACTAGCCAACGGACAGACGCCGTGATCGCGTCCGCCCGGTTGGCGATGGCGGATTTTCTGGGGTGCGATCGCGATGAGATCGTGTTTGGTCCCAACATGACCACCCTCGCCTTCACCCTCAGCCGCTCCATCGGTCGTGACCTCCACGCCGGGGATGAAATCATCGTCACACAGCTCGACCATGACGCTAATGTTGCGCCCTGGAAGGCGTTGGAGGAGCAGGGCGTGATTATTCGGACGGTTGACATTAACCCTGAAGACTGCACCTTGGATATGGTTGACCTGGAACGACAACTTACTCCACGGACGCGAGTGGTGGCGGTAGGGTACGCCTCCAATGCAGTCGGCACGATTAACGATGTCGCTCAAATCGTGAAGCTAGCCCATGCGGTCGGCGCCTTAGTTTTTATCGATGCAGTCCACTATGCGCCCCATGGTCCAATCGATGTCAATGAACTAGATTGCGATTTCCTAGCCTGCTCCGCCTACAAATTTTTTGGTCCCCATATCGGCGTCCTATATGGCAAACACGAGCATCTGACTCGACTCCGGCCCTACAAAGTGCGGCCCGCTTCAGATCAAGTCCCATCCCGATGGGAAATGGGGACTCAAAATCATGAAGGGTTGGCTGGGACGGTGGCGGCGATCGATTACCTGGCTGATCTGGGGCGGCGGGTTTCGCCTACAGTCGGGAATCGTCGTGAGGCCTTACTGTCTACCATGCAAGCAACCCAACAATACGAACGCGAACTCTGTCAGCAGTTAGTACCTAACCTACTTCAAATTCCAGGACTGACCTTTTTTGGCGTCACCGATCCTTCTCACTTTATACGTCGAACGCCAACTGTGGCCCTTCGAATGGCGACCCATACGCCTTACGAAGTCGCTAAAGCCTTGGGAAATCGCGGTATTTTCACTTGGAATGGCAACTTCTACGCCCTTAATCTGAGTGAACGCCTGGGGGTCGAGTCATCGGGCGGATTTCTGAGAATTGGATTGGTCCATTACAACACGATTGAAGAGGTGCATCGGTTGTTACAAACCCTGAATGAAATGGCCGCTCTTCCAGCTCTGTCAAGTTAAGGGCGGACCGTCAGGTTTACTGAGTTGAGGTTTGATTATGATTAGCACGCCCTCTTCTCGCAACTCGGTGGGTGGGATAGATTTGATTCGTGCGTTCGCCCAACTTTTCCGACCGACTCTCGGCATATTTGCGGCGCTGGCGGGTTGCGCCACGGTCTATGCGCTGGATGCAACCGCCCAACTCCAGCAATATCTGCTGACGGCAGGCGTACTAGTCTGTATGAGTTCCGCTGCTTTTGCGATCAATGACTATTGGGATGTAGATAAAGATAAAATTGATCATCCTGAAAGACCGCTGCCCTCTGGTCGCCTCTCGACATTGCAAGCTTGGTGGGCGGCTTTTATTTTGTTTGCTTGCGCTATGATTGCGGCAATTCCACTAGGCGTCTTTCCTTTTGCCCTAGTTTTAGTCAGTACATTTTTGCTATGGAATTACTCGCATTTGCTCACCTACAGCGGCATTCTGGGGAATCTGATTGTGGCCGCGATCGTGGCGTCTGCTCTTCTTCTCGGTAGTTTGGTTGTCGGTCGACCTGGCTCAATGCTCTACCCAATTGGCTTCTTATTTTGTTACATCTTGGCCAAGGAAATTATCTGGGATGTACATGATGCAAATGGCGATCGCGCACAAAGCATTGTCACCATCGTAAATCAGTGGGGAGCCCGAGCCGCTTTCTCCATTGTTTGGGGATTATTGAGCCTATTGATGGGGTCAATCCCAGCAGCGCTGTTGCTGCTGCCGATGGTGCATCCGCTTTTGTTTGCGACCTTTTCCATGATCATGATATTAAGCTTTGGAACAATGCTGGCGCGCTATCAACAACAGCTAAGTGTGGATGCTTACAGTGGGTTGATCCATTGGGGACGGTTAGGAATGCTGTTGGGAATCATAGGATTGTTAGGAACCGCTCCACCTTTGTAACATTGGAAAAAACTTCGCACTGTCCAGTCAACATAAGTCTCTATCTGAAAATTGACTCACATAGGATTCTGAGTGAAAGTAGGCTAAACAATTTTGATTGAGTATATTGTCCATCAAAGTTCAGTCAAGATAGGCCCAAATAACGTTTTCACCTATTTGTAATCCTTAAAATTTTTCCCCTAAAACCCTAAACCCTTACCAAAGTCCATATAGAGTAAAAAATTCTCTGGACAGGAAAAATCCCCAACGAATTTAGTGGATGAAGGCGGTTGCTCTCTCACTAGGGTAGGGGTAGCGCATATTTTGTCCTTCTCCGCTAACTGAGGATTTTTTATCACATCAATCACTTTTAAAGCATAGCTTCCCTGAAACTCCTGTTCCAAAAGAGTATTGAGTTTCTTCAGGGCTCGAATTGAAAGTTGGGTTGTTCCTGCAACATAGAGCTTAAGAATGGATACTTTTTGAGGCATAGTCATTATAGCCAGTTCCTATTGAAGGGTTTACCCAGGGCCTAATGATTCGGAACAATCCTCTCTGCTGAACTTCACGACTGTTCGGTCATCTACCTGTGATGACTAAATTTTAAATTTCCCAAAGAGTTCAAACGACTCTGCACCAGACACAAGTAACAACTTTTTAACGTAGAATGCATCCTCGGGATTGTCTTCTACTAAAAGAACCCGAGTGAAATAATCAGAGGTTTCAGTAAGATTGTCCATCAAATTTAGCTAGGTTAGACCGGGGTGGCTGTTTCCCCTTTTGTAAGTCTTGACTAAATCTTCGCCAACTGGGGAAATACCGAGCTGCGGAGCTAATTTCATTCAAGATTTATAAGTTTTTATTAAGTATTTATAAGTATTGAATAAAAATCAGTACCCTTACATAAGAAATTGCCTCAGGTGAGGCTGGAATGTGAAAAGCGTACTATCAACTATTGGCTAATAGGTACAACAGTCTGCTCTGAGATGGGAATGATCTGAGTATGCTTGTTGATCTCTCCCAACCGATTTCTCTTTTTCAAGCAGATGGGCGTTTTCTCCATGCATCTGAAGTAATCGAGGTGTTCGGCTTTTTATAGTTAAGGACTCAAAAATCAATCTCAGGACACGGGCTTCATCCCTCAAGGAGTTCTATGATAAGCGATAATTCCACGCCTAACAGTTCGGAGTTTACGGAATCAAATGCTCAGAGTCTACCCACGACTCAAGCAGAGGCTCAAGTTGTGGGGGAAACTGATGAGTTAGAGGGGGACTCTCCTGAGGAAAACAGCTTTTTCGTCGTCGGTATTGGCGCCTCTGCCGGCGGGCTCCGCGCCCTCGAAGAATTTTTTGATAACATGCCCAGCGATAGCGGCGCCGCCTTCGTCGTGATTCAACATCTATCGCCTGACTATAAAAGCATGATGATTGAACTCCTCAATCGTCGCACCAATATGGCTATGCATCGTGTCGTAGAGCAGATGCGCTTAGAGCCGAACACCATTTATTTCATCCCAGCAGGTCAAAATCTGGTGGTGGCGAACCGGCGCTTCCATTTGATTCCGCAAGATCGAGGCGAGGGTCGCCTACCTGATTTTCCGATTGATTTGTTTTTCCGGTCATTAGCGACGGAAAGTAAAGAGCACGCCCTCAGCATTGTTTTGTCAGGGACGGGTAGTGATGGGTCGCGGGGGATACAAGAAGTGTCTGAGATGGGGGGGATTGTCCTGGCCCAAGTCCCAGATACGGCTGAGTTTGACGGCATGCCCCAGAGTGCAATCGCAACGGGGGTCGTCGATATGGTGCTTCCCCCAAGCGAACTCGCCCAAGCCACATACCAATTTGTGACATCGCCGATTGAGCTCCAGGCCTTCCGCAATAATCAGCAAAATCGACTGGAGCCCATTCAACTGCAGCGGATCGTCAATATTGTCGAACAATATGAAAATATTGACTTTACCCAATATAAGCTCAGCACCCTTACTCGGCGTATCCAGCGTCGATGCCTGCTCGCAGGCTATGCGGATCTAGACAGCTATATCCGTCGATTAGAAAGCTCAGAAGAGGAGCGCGGCACTCTGCGCAACGATTTACTGATCACGGTGACTCGCTTCTTTAGAGATGTTGAAGCATGGCAACTGCTTGAAGAGAGTATCATCCCCCAAATAGTTGAACAGGCTACCTCTGACCAACCCGTGCGAATCTGGATTGCTGCCTGCGCCACGGGCGAAGAAGCCTACTCCATGGCCATCTTGCTGAGAGAACGGCTGGATCACTGTCAACCCTCCATCAAAGCTAAGATTTTCGCCACGGATATTGATCAAGTCGCCCTCAGTAGAGCCTCCGCAGGAATATATCCTGCATCTCTAGTCAGCAACCTGAGTGAGGAGCGCCTCAATCGCTTCTTTATCCGTAGAAATGATGACAGCTTCGAGGTGTCACGGTCATTGCGGGAGATGATTATTTTCGCCAACCATAATTTGGCCAAAGACGCCGGATTCACCAATATTGATCTGGTGAGCTGTCGCAACGTGCTGATTTACATGCAACCTGCGCTGCAAAATCAGGTGTTGAGAAACCTCCACTTTGCCTTAAAAGCCAAAGGCTTCCTTTTTCTGGGAGACTCAGAAATCTTAGGGAACCTCCTTGAATCGGAGTTTAAAATCCTACATCGCACGTGGAAAATCTACCAAAAGTTGCGGGATGTTAAGCTTCCTTTGGCAACCCAAGATATCGCCGCACTGAGCGCCAAGTCACTACACATTCGTCCCATTGCGACAAAGCCTCTCCCTCGCTTTGATCCTCTTCTGGAGGACGCCTTCAAAACTCTATTAAAGCAACGCGAAACCACCTGCCTGTTAGTAGACCGACAAGCCCAACTGCTTTATCTCTGCGGAGACGCGCTCAATCTACTCAAAGTGCCCGAAGGTCGAAGTTCCAAGGACATCCTCACAATGCTGCCCCAGCCATTACAGTTGCCGCTCAGCACTGCCTTGCATCGGGTGCGTCAAGGTAAAGAAAAATTCGTGCAATACAGCGGCTTTCAAATCCCAAGGGCTGGGGACAATAACCTGACAGTGAATCTAGAGGTGAGCCAGAAAACGGCCAACCGTTCCACGGGCGAGTTTTTTATGGTAGTTATCTCGCTGGAAAACTCGCCTCAAATCGCCAATTTTTCCAGCCGGGTTGAAGCAGATGCCGACACGGCTCAATACGTTCTGCAGATTGAGCAAGAGCTACAGCGAACCCGAGAAAATCTGCAGGCGACAATTGAAGAGTTAGAAACCAGTAACGAAGAGCAACAGGCCTCCAATGAAGAGCTAACTGCCTCTAATGAAGAACTCCAAAGCGCCAACGAGGAGCTGCAATCGGCTAACGAAGAACTTTACACCGTTAACAACGAGTACCAGGCCAAAATCCAGGAGCTAACGGAGTTGAACAACGACCTGGATAACCTACTAGGTAATATCGAGATTGGCGTCATCTTTCTAGACAACGAATTGCGAATTCGGAAATTTACCGCTACCGCCACCATCGCCTGTAATTTAGTCAAGGCGGATGTGAATCGGCCCATCGGCCACCTATCCCACAATCTGGATGATGTTGATCTGCTCGAATTGCTCGAAAAGGTCAAACAACAAGGGAAAATGATTGAACGGGAAGTCCAGGTCAGGCAACAGGGGACTCACTTGTTGATGCGGATTCATCCTTACTTGAAAGACAATGGAATGGCTGACGGCTTGATCCTGACGTTTGTCAATGTCGACGATATCAAGCAATCTCAGCTGCAATTGGAGGCGATGGAGGCCAAACTGCGCCAGTCCAACGAAATCTTGGAGCAGGAGGTGCAGAAACGCACGGCTGAATTAGCTAACAGTCGGCACTTTCTGGAGTCGATTTACCAGACAACGCCTAACAGCATTTACCTCTATGATCTCAGCGCCAAAAGCTTGGTGTTCGCCAATCGCGCTTTCGAAGCGCTGCTGGGGTATTCGTCAGACGAGTTACACGAAATGGGGGCTGAATACCATCAGCAGATTATCCATCCAGATGATCGGGCTAAGGTTGAGGCGCATCATCACGCTATTTTGCAAGCCGATATCGCCAATAACGCTATTTTTGATATTGAGTTTCAGGTGTGTGATTCGTCCGGAAACTGGCGCTGGCTATACAATCAGGAAGTCATTTTTGCTAACGCTGAGGATGAGCGGCCAACGGTAGTATTAGGCACGGCTGTTGATATTACTGATCGCAAACGCACTGAGGCGGCGCTGCAAGAAAGTCAAGAGCGCTACACTCTTGTTGTTCAGGGGGTTGGAGCAGGGGTATGGGACTGGAATATCCTGACAAATACTAACTATATGTCGCCCCGGTTTAAGCAGATCCTGGGCTACGAAGAGGATGAAATAGAGAATCTGTTAGATTCATGGGAGTCGCGGGTGCATCCTGATGACCTCGATTGGGTGTGTAAGTTGCGCCATAACCACCTGGAGCATCAGACTCCCTACGAGGCAGAGTACCGGATGCAGACAAAAACAGGGGACAATATTTGGATTTATGATACGGCGCAAGCCATCTGGGATGACGCGGGGAATCCCATCCGCATGGCGGGTTCAATTATTGACATTAGCGATCGCAAAGCAGCCGAAGAAAATCTCCGAGAAAGCGAAGCACGCTACCGGCGTCTGTACGAAAACACCCCGGTCATGTTGCATTCCATTAATAGCAATGGCGAACTGATCAGCGTCAGCGACCACTGGCTGCAAACCTTTGGATATGAGCGCAGCGAGGTGATTGGGCGCAAATCAACAGAGTTTTTGACCGCAGAGTCCCAACAGTATGCTAAAGAAGTCATCCTGCCAGAATATTTTAAGACAGGGGTCTGTAAAGATGTGCCGTATCAGATGGTGCGACAAGACGGCGGCATCCGGGATGTGTTGTTGTCAGCGACTGCCGATTGGGATGAATCCGGAGCCTTCGTTCGCTCTCTAGAGGTGCTGATCGATGTCACAGACCGTAATAAAACCCAGGCTGAACTCACTCGTTACCAAGAGCATTTAGAGGAATTGGTCGAAGACCGTGCCGCTGAAATTCAGCAAACCAACCAGGATTTGCAAGCCGAAGTCTTAGAACGTCGGCAAGCTGAAAGTAAATTGGCGAAACGCGCCAAGGCCTTAGAGCAATCCAACGCTGATCTAGAGCAGTTTGCCTATGTCATTTCCCATGACCTACAAGAGCCGTTGCGAGCGATGACCGTCTTCTCACAGCTGCTGGGGGGGCGCTATCGCGATCAGTTAGACTCAACTGCAAATGAATACATTACCCATATCGTCGAGGGAGCCCTCCGCATGCAGGCGTTAATTGATGGCATTCTGGCCTTTTCACGGGTCGCTCATCAAGCTAGGCCCCCTGAAACTATGGAGCTTGAAATCGAGCTTGAACAAGTTCTCGCAGCGGCTATAAAAAACTTAAGCGCCGCCATCGCCGATTCCCAAGCCACAGTGACCTACGACGCCCTACCGAAACTTAAGATAGATAAAAACCAGATTGTTCAGCTGTTTCAAAACCTGATTGGCAATGCCATTAAGTTTCGGGGGGCCGAGCCGCCCCGCATTCATATTACCGCTGAACATCAACTGCACCAATGGGTCTTTAGCATTCAAGACAACGGCATCGGCATTCCCAAAGAGCAGCAAACGAGAATGTTCGCCCTGTTTCAACGCTTGCACACCCGAAAACAATACGAAGGCTATGGAATCGGTCTGGCCATCTGCAAAAAAATTGTGGAGCGGCACCAAGGCCGCATCTGGGTAGATTCAGAGCCGGGAAACGGAACAACCCTTTATTTCACCATCGCTACGAATAAGGGTTCAAGCAAAGGCGATCCCTCTAAGGACAGAACCTTAAACGATATCAAAACAAAGTTAGATAAAAGCCTAAACTTTCTCATTTAAAGTAAACGACTGAAAAAGCGACTGAAAAATGGAATTTAATATTCTCCTGATAGAGGATTCACTGACGGATGCAGCGATTATGGTGACTGCTTTTGAACGCGTTGGCTGCTCTGGACGCATTCAAGTCGCCCAGGATGGGATCGAGGCGATTGATTTTTTAGGACAGATGGCGCTCAATGATGAGGTGGGTTTACCCCAACTGATTCTGCTTGATCTCAATTTGCCGTGTAAATCGGGATACGAAGTGTTAGATGAAATCAAGAAAAACCCCCGATGGCAATGCATCCCAGCTATCGTACTCTCCAGCTCTTCAACCTCACTTGACATTACCAAAAGCTATCAACTGCGCGCCAATGCCTATATCGCCAAACCGATAACCCTTGAAGGGTACGAGTTGGTTGCTCGGCGGATTCACGATTTTTGGCTACAGACAGCAAAATTGCCGATGTACTGAGACTTTATCTCTTTTGGGGCGAGTGCATAAAAGGCTACTTGACTAACAAAAACGATGGAATGATTATGCCATCGTAATGGTTCGACACAGCTAAAATAGCGCTGATTTTAAAGACTGATTGAGCGCCAAAAACTTCCTATTTGGCGCGTTACGCATCGGAATCATTGTTGACGTTGGGTTTCATGACTTCACCCCAACCTACAGAGAATCTTTTGTCTTTCAACCAGGCAAGAAAGCATCTTGGGCTCTCAGTATCCTCAGAACATTGCGTCGACATACTGTCTCAGTGAATTGCGTATTTCCACTGGATTGAAAATCGCGTATTTGCACGACCTACGATATCTCTCCAGGCTTTCTACAATATAGATTAGGTGTGAATCACGAACTTTGTCCAGAAAGATTCCATCCCAAAATCCACGTTAAAAAACTCTTACAGTATGTAATTTTTAACCACTAGATCATTAACAAACCTCGATAAGAATCATCTCACAAGTTATGTCTGTACTTGAGAATGGGGTTATTTAGCCTGGCGTTGCTCAAACCCTCTCTCTATTGAGTTAAATCCCGGAAGGTACTGAGCATGAGAGCAAATATTGAGGCGCTGTTAGTTGAAGACAATTGGTCGGATGCGCAGCTTTTTGAAGCAATCGTCAACTCGTCAGAATTGGGAAAGCCTAAATTGCATCATGCCGAACGGTTTGACGAAGCCGTGACTGTGCTTGGGAAAAATTCCTTTGATGTCGTGTTGCTAGACCTCCATCTGCCCGATGGTCAGGGCTTAGATTTGATTAAGCAACTAAAAAAGCTTGCTCCTCAGACCCCTATTATCGTGCTGACAGGCCTGCAGAATCAAACCATTGCGACGGCGGCGCTCCAAGAAGGCGCTCAAGATTATTTAGTTAAATCAGATACATTCTCACCCAGGCGATTAGCGCAATTAGGATACGTAGATGTCGGAAATTTATTGGTTCAGCGACTTCAATACGCGATCGAACGGGCAGAATTAACCAAACAGCTAGCAATTAGCCAAGAGCGCTACGCCTTAGCAGTGGAGGGGGCTAATGACGGCATTTGGGATTGGGATCTGAAAAATAATCAGGTTTACTACTCTCCGCGCTGGCAAGCGTTATTAGGACTACACGGCGTCGGCGTCAGCGATAGCCCAGATGAGTGGTTATCTCGTATCCATCCACAAGACCGTAAGTCTTTTGATCAAAAGTTCCAGGAGCATCTTGCAGGTCGCCAACAACAGTTTTACTGCGAATACCGTATCCGCCACCAAGACGGTGACTATCGTTGGATGCTTACTCGAGGCATAGCGCTGTGGAACTCAGCCGGAATCGCCTATCGGATTGCCGGCTCCCAAACCGATGTGACTTCCCGTAAATCACTAGAACAGGCTCTATATGAGGAAAAAGAGCTGGCTCAAATCACCCTTCACTCGATTGGCGACGCCGTCATTACAACCGATGAGCAGGGACATATTAAGGACTTTAACCCGGTTGCTGAAAGACTCACCGGTTGGCAAGCTAAGGAAGCCAAGCATAAACCGATCGTTGAGGTTTGCGAAATTGTGGATGGCAACACCCGCCAGCGACTGAAAAATCCGGCTATTCGAGCCATAGAGGAGTGTCAAGCGGTCAGTCTCAGTAACCATCCCACCTTGATTTCAAGAACGGGTGAAGAGTTTGCGATTGGGGATTCGGCAGCGCCGATTCGCTCAACCAATGGAGAAATTGTGGGAACGGTGTTGATCTTTCATGATGTAACAGAAGAGCGGGGTCGATCTAAACAACTGGCCTGGCAGGTCTCCCACGACCCCTTGACGCATCTGTTCAATCGCAAAAAGTTTATTCAATGCTTGAATGACATTACTGAGGAATCGCGTACTAAACGCTTACATGTCCTATGTTATCTAGACTTAGACCACTTTAAAGTGGTTAACGATACTTGCGGCCATGCAGCGGGGGATAAGTTGCTGAAGCAGGTGGCAGACTTGTGGCTCAACAAAATCCGCAAATCAGATGTTCTGGCCCGATTGGGAGGAGATGAATTTGGATTGCTGCTTTACGATTGTGATCTAAAAAGCGCCATTAAAATTGCCACTTCATTTTGTAACGGTATTCAGTCTTTTCGTTTTTTGTATGAAGGCAAAGTTTTTAATATCGGTGTCAGTATAGGTGTGGTGCCTATCACTTCCAAAAGTATGAGTACTGAGCAGGTGCTTCGTTTAGCTGATGCAGCCTGCTATACCGCAAAAAATAGGGGACGCAATCGAGTCCATGTCTACCATCCCGAAGATGCTGATATCGCTCAACAGGCTGCTGATACTCAGTGGTTTTCGCGCATCACAGAGGCTCTAGACACCGATCAATTTCGGCTTTACCACCAGACAATCACAGCTGCAAATGCAAACTCTACCGATACAGAACTCTGCGAAATATTATTGCGACTGTCCAATCCACAGACTGGGCAGATAACCCCACCCACGGCATTTATTCCCTCGGCGGAACGATATGACCTGATGCCTAAAATTGATCGCTGGGTGGTAGAACATTTCTTAGATTATTTATCGGCGCATCCCTCATTACTGGACAAAATCTACACTATCAATCTGTCTGGATCGAGTGTCAATGATGATACCTTTGTCAGTTTCCTAAAGCATCAGCTAGCGCTACATCCCATCGAGCCTAAGCAGCTTTGCTTTGAGATTACTGAAACGGTCGCCATCTCAAATCTTCAAAAGGCGGCTGACTTCATTATTGAACTCAAAAAGTTGGGGTGTTGTTTTGCATTGGACGACTTTGGCAGTGGCATGTCTTCCTTGCCTTACCTCAAACAATTACCTGTCGATTACTTAAAAATTGACGGTAACCTGGTCAAAGAAGCCCCTATCGATAAAGTTAGTTGCGCCATGTTGGAATCAATTAATCATATTGGGCATGTGATGGGATTAAAAACGATTGCCGAATATGTTGAAAACCAATCCATCTTGGAGAAAGCTCAAGAACTCAGCATAGACTATGTTCAGGGCTATGAAATTGCCTATCCCCAACCGTTAATGCAAATTTGAACCATGGCCCACCCAAATCACGATAGATAACTCTCGGATTAGTTGGGCGCCCAACCTTCTTTAATCGCTCGGGCTGCGACAGGGTGACCCCATTGTATCCAGTGAGGATAGGTCTTCGACGGCTGAGTTAGGCTGTCTAGCAACTGGACTTCATCGAGCGATAGGTTGAGCTTTGCCCCCTCTAGATTGCTTTCCAGTTGACTAAGTTTACTCACCCCAACAAGCAGGGTGTTGACAAAAGGCTTTGAGAGAATCCACGCGATCGCTGCCTGAGCAGGCGTTGCATTGTGCGCCGCACCGATCTCAGTCAATTTGTCGACCACTTCGAAGCCCTGCTCCACATCAATGGGTGGAAAATTGAAAGTTGCTCGCCGACCCTCACCTCCGGCTGGGGTGTCCCTCGTGTACTTACCAGTCAGAAATCCCCCCGCCAAAGGTCCCCACACCATAACGCCGAGGCCAGCTTCTCTAGCTTGAGGAATGATCTCCCGTTCGATGTCCCGACCCAGAAGGGAGTAGTAGACCTGGGTAGCAATGATGGGCGCCAAGCCAAGTTGACGTTGAGTGGCCAACAGCTTTTCAGACTGCCAGGCAGAGAAGTTACACTGACCTACATAGCGAGTTTTGCCTTGTCTCTGAAGATCATCGAGCGCACGGGCGGTTTCCTCTAACGGTGTAATTGAATCGTAGTTATGCAGCAGAAACAAATCCACGTAGTCTGTTCCCAAGCGGCGCAAGCTGGCCTCGCAGGCATCGAGGATATGTCGGCGAGAGAGTCCGGCGTGGAGAACTGCAGGCGCAGTTGGAAAGAATGCTTTAGTCGCCAGTACTACATCCTGTCGCCGCTTGCCGAGGGCTCGCCCTAAGATTTCTTCAGACTGACCAGCCGAATACATGTCAGCTGTATCAAAGAAGTTGATTCCGGCGTCAAGGGCGCAAGCAACCATCTCCCGCGCTTCTGCTTCACTCACGTTTGACTTGAATCCGCCAAATTCTTGGTCCCCGAAAGTCATTGCGCCAAAGGCCAAGCGGGACACAACCAAGCCAGTGTCGCCAAATTGATTGTATTGCATGGTCGCTCTCCGTAAATGATCTTAATCAGGGCGTCTAATCGACAGGAAACTCAGGGCCAGCTCAGGGACTCTTCGTTTACCAAATGAAATCATTCAAAGCCATATATCTCGTTAACCTTAACAAAAGGGGAAAGCAAAATTAACATTGGAAATCCCTAATATGACTGTCCGTACTTTTTTTCGAGCCGTTAAAGTCGAGAGCGCCCAACCGCCTTACGACACCATCCACCTCAAAGTCCTGTATCCAGCCCGAATGTCGGGGAGCGACCTCGAACGGAATCAGGGCGCTGTGCCCGTCAACCCAGAGCAAGCCCCCTTTCCGATCGTAATTTTCTTCGGCGGCGTCAATTGTGGCCCGGAACTTTACCAATGGCTAGCGGTAAAGTTGGTTGAACGGGGGCTAGTTGTGGCCACCTTTGGCTGGGTGGCGGAACCTTGGCCAGGGTTAGTTGGACTTACCCCTGGCGTTGATCTTGCAAGGTTGGCCCCTGACGCCTATGGCGCAGGTCCGACGGCTTCAGCATTACCCGCCCTGCTGGCGGAGCTGGAACGCTTGCAGACAGAGGGTATTTTGGCTGGGATGCTGGACTTGCAGCGGGTGATTATAGGCGGTCACTCCGCTGGCGGCGCCGTCGCCATCGAAAGCGCCGACCATCGCTTTTTCCCAAATGTGACTGCTGCGTTCGCCTACGGAGCCCACACCGCTGTTGGGGAACAAATGGGCTATGAACCAGCGACTATTTTGCCTCTGCCGGACTCTCTCCCCCTGCTGTTGATGGGCGGAACCTGCGATGGCGTAATCGCGAATAGCAGCGATCGCTATGGGACGGTTTGGCAGGAGGCGACAACCCCAATATCTCTCACCTTCAAGGAAGGGATTACAGGAGGACGCGATGACAGCTATCTGGTGCTCATAGAAGGCGCCAATCACTTTTCCCTTGCTTATCCGTTCGACCCCACGACAGGTAGACCCTTTCTGGACTTTCCAGCAACCCAACCCCAAGACCAAGTTCGTTCTCTGATGGCGGAAATAATTGGTCTGTTTATTGATGCTCATGTTCGCCATCAGCCATCAGCATTCCAAGAACTTGAGCAACTCCTGAATGTCGCTAACCCCCTGATTGCATCCTTTGAGCGCAAGTAGTCTCTAGACACTCGATTTAGTATCGCCGCCACCCCAAGACGAGTTTTTCACTCACAGATTTGTTAGCATCTCTTGAAGGCGATCTAGACTTGTCATTAGATTTTGCCCCGGTCCCCACCCCAAAGCGCCCGAACTAGGATATTGGTTAATTCTGGGCCAAAAATCTTCTCTACTAACAGATTAGCTGGGTCACGTTCCGCAATAGTACGGCGCACAAACAAATCGCGCTCAGCTAAAGCCACCCGCTTGTCATGAGGCACAGATTGCGCTTCGTCAACCCAAATCAACCAGCGATCCAACATCTCATGAGCAACAGTTCGGGTCAATTCGAGAAATTCCTCCGAACTTTTGCCGGTATAGCAAAGGCTGGTTGCTGATAGAACCTGTCGTATATACGTACTCTTACTGATAAAAGGCGAGAGACGTGGATCTGATTGCAACATCAGATAGGTTGGGTTGGCAGGTTCATAATATTGATCCAGGTATGCCAAATCAGTCGAAAGATCTGTTCGCGCGACGTAATCTATAAAGAGGAAACTTTCAGGAATCGTAGCAAATGCAAATGCCAGATGGGGAACCCGGATGTGGGGTCCTAGCCAAATGGTTAGATGCATATTGCTAAAACCCGAACTGGGGTTTTTTAGCCATGAATGCACCAACCAGTCAATCTCTGGTCCAGAAAAAGCGTTGAACGATCCTTTGGCCTCGCCAATAGGTGAAGAGTCGGACTTTAGCTTTGTTGTTGAGGGATCTGGATGCAGCTCGAATTGAACCTCTATCCTTTGACGGAGTTCAACCGACAAATCCCAAAGCTTTGCAAAGATTGTTTTGTTATCAATGTTTGATTGCAACTCAGCCATTGCCAACCTTCTCCTATCAATGGGTAAAGACTTGGATTGTTAAAATTCTCCGGTCAGGGAGCGACTCAGACATCCACTTTTAAGATAAGAGGTCACAATCGTAAAGATAGACTGGTTGATATAAAAAGATGCGAATCGTCTAACAATTAACCCGTAAGCATAATGCGAGGAATTCCGAGGGGACAGAGGTCGGGTTTACGAATTTCAAATACTCCGCACCATTTCGTGTCCTCCTCAAGTTTCGGCAATGGAATTTCATTTTTGAAAGGGGCTATGCGAATGATGTATTCCAGAAAATCGAATTCTTCGCTATCAACATATTCTTCCTCCAAGTAAAAATTGAGCCATTCCGGATAATCTTGGTCAGGACGGGTTCTTTGCCACCAGCCTTCAATGGATTCATCTTCTGTAGATATACTCCGCGCGATAGAGGGATGGACTTTTTCGACGGCCCTAGATTCGGTATTCTAGGCATTCATAAGTGTGCCTCTATCCATCCCAGTGAATCATGATCCAAGT
>JAAUYH010071751.1_pt1 | contig 37347 bp, 29 predicted proteins | sample 7278061 | NCBI WGS metagenome assembly JAAUYH01 (sample SAMN14350203, study PRJNA611818) | marine sediment metagenome | isolation source: surface marine sediment (0.6m) | place: French Polynesia: Moorea | collected 2018-08 | reverse complement strand
GTTATAACTACCTTTGCTGTAATCCCTTGACTAATAAAAGCCCCCATCCCGGAGCTAGTGCTGCTTGGATAGTACCGACCGTTAACTTTGACGAGGCAAACTTTACCCCGTGAGGTGGGAGAGGTTTTAAAGCTAGGTTTCCACTCAAAAAACCTGCACTTTTTTATAAACCCTGACTCTCAATTCCTCCCATTATGGGACGTGAGGGTCTCCTTGAGAGAAAAAGATGAATAAGGCGATCACAGAATTCGATAAAAACCAATCTTATTATGTTCAAGAATGGCAGAGAGGCTATGAATCTCAGCCGAAAGAACAGGAATATTATATAGAAGACATTGAAGGTAAGATTCCCCCAGAGTTAGAAGGAACACTATTTCGCAATGGTCCTGGTTTATTGGATATTGCTGGAACACCAATACATCATCCCTTTGATGGAGATGGCATGATTTGTTCCTTTAGCTTCAAAGACGGTAAAGCTCATTTTCGTAATCGCTTTGTTAGAACAGAATACTATCTTCAAGAACAAGAAGCACAAAAAATCTTGTATCGAGGAGTTTTTGGGACGCAAAAGCCTGGTGGTTGGCTCAATAACATTTTTGATATCAAGCTTAAAAATATTGCAAATACTAACGTGATTTATTGGGGGGATAAACTCTTAGCTCTTTGGGAAGCAGCCGAACCCCATTCCCTAAACCCTCATACCTTAGAAACTATAGGAATCGATTATCTTGATGGCATCTTACAACCAGGAGATGCTTTTTCTGCTCATCCTTGGGTAGATCCGAGTTGTGAACTAGATGGCGGTCAACCTTGCTTAGTGAATTTTTCTGTTGAACCAGGACTTTCGAGCAAGATTACTATTTTTGAAATTGCCCCCGACGGAAAACTATTGCGCCGTCATTCCCATATTATTCCTGGTTTCTCTTTTATCCACGATTTTGCCATTACCCCTAACTATTGTATTTTCTTCCAAAACCCTGTTAACTTTAATCCTTTTCCTTTCCTTTTAGGTTTAAGAGGTGCAGGAGAATGTGTAGAGTTTCAACCGAATAAACCAACTCGGGTGGTACTAATTCCCCGTGACCCCAAGAACAAAGAAGTTAAAACCTTTAGTGTGGAGTCGGGTTTTGTGTTTCATCACGCTAATGCTTTTGAAGTTGAGAATAAGGTTTGTATAGATTCAATTGCTTATCCTTCTCTACCTCAAGTACAACCTGATGCCAATTATAAAGAAGTAGATTTTGATAACTTAGACCCTGGACAACTGTGGCGATTTACTCTTAATCTGGCTGATGGAAGTGTAGCAAGAAAATTAGTTGAAAGTAGCTGCTGTGAGTTTCCCACTCTTAATCCTGATAAGGTAGGAAGAGAATATCGTTACTTATTTATTGGTGCTGCCCATAAAGATACTGGAAGGAATGGACCCTTGCAAGCAATTTTGAAACTAGATTTTGAGACGGGGGAACGTCAGTTACATTCTTTTGCACCCCACGGTTATGTTAGTGAACCGATTTTTGTGCCTAAGCCCAATGCTGTAGCAGAAGATGAAGGATGGGTCTTAACTTTAGTTTATGACGGTAAGAACCACCGTTCTAGTTTAGCAATTCTCGATGGACAGAATTTAGCGGTCGAGGCTGTTGCTTTATTGCATCTGAAACACCATATTCCCTATGGTCTTCATGGTAGTTGGCATTCTGTTGCTGTTGCATAGTCGAAGTTGAGACTAGATCGAAGATCAATTACTAGTAATTTTTTGAATCCTCTTCCTTCAGGAAGAGGTAAAACTTTTGACATATGAGCTATCTTATATGATTTCATCGTCAGAATATATAAGTAACAATCTTCATCTAGCTCATCAGCTTATCGGGCAGAAAATCAAATCTATAATTCGTCTAACACTGCTAGAACCTGAAGATGAATTAAGACTAGAATTAGGTTATCTCATATTAGAAACTTACAATTTTAGCTTATATAATGCCAATAAGCTGATTTTATTGCTATATGACTCAATTAGAATCCCCAGAATTACTGTTAACTCTAATTTGCAAAGGATTAATAGATTTATATCAAAAAGTTGAATCGGGTAAAAACTTTGAATTTCCTTATCCAAAATATTTACAGCAAGGATATAATAAACTCTTAAATTTTTATATTCAACAAGAACAAACCCCGCCATACAGTTTGGTTGAATTAGTTAGATGGTGCGAGCATAAATCATTATCGGAGTGGAACCTAAATATATCTGAAGAACTGATTGAGAATGAAGAATACTTATTGTACAAACAAGAGCCAACAGAACTTTGTGAAGAATTAAGTCAATTAATAGAAGAACATGGTGCATTTCAGAAAAAGCTGATAGGGAAAGTAATGTCACTTTGTCAGTCTCAGCAAAATCCAGAAATGTATATTGATTTTAGAGGTTTTTTGTGCGATCGCTCTAATTCTATTTTAGATTATCTACGCAAGAAAAACTTTAGAAATAAAGTTCCTAGGTTAGCTTCAGAGATTGAGGAAATATATCAAGAAATTCCTGAAATATATGTTATTGATGATAAATTATATCAATGCGATCGCTGTGGATATTTAATAGTAAAAAATTCAGAAGGCAAACGTGTTTGTAAGAATAAAAAGTGTCGCAGAAAATATAAACCTAAATTTCAAGCTGTTAAAGGTACACCTCCCTTTTATTTACTACATGAGGAAGTTCATCGCTTTATTACTCTTCCTGGTCAAGCAGAATTAGAGTTAGAAGAAAAACTCAAAAAAATATCTCCTAACTTGCAAGTGGAGATTTGGAAAGAATACGATAAACACGATCTTTATGTAACGTTTAGCAATAATGAAAAATGGGCAATTGATGTTAAAGATTGGAAAAATCCTTATCTTTTAGCTCAAAAACTTAATTCTGATTCCTTTCCTCCTCAACCAGAATGGGATAAGGCTTTTTATGTAATTCCAGATCGCAGACATAAGGAACAGGAAGATTATATTAGGTCGCTAAAAAACCATTATCGCAGGAAAGATATACAAGTTGTTTACTCTAAAAACTTGGTATCTCGGGTCAAGAAAAACTTGGATAAAATTAATGCGTAATCGTGATTGGAAGTCTAAAATATCTCAGAAACTAAGAAAATATTTAAAAGATACTAATATATCTTGGTTGAGTCAATATCCCGCTCAATCTGTATTTTGGGAAATAGAATTAAGTTTGTTTGTCATAACAAAACTATTTTCGCAACATCCCATAGTAGATAAATTGTGGATTATTTTAACTGGCTATGAGTTACCTGTTCCAGAAATAAATGATTTAACAGAAGAACAGAGACATATACTAGCTAATGCTCGTCATCTCTTAAATCATTTTCGAGGGAGATTTAAGTGGGAAAAAGAATTAGATTCTTACTTAAAAGTTCCTGAGTATCTCCGAGGATATAATATAGATTTACAGTCTAGAGAAGTAAAAATAAAATCTGTAGTAGCAGTTCCAGATCGGTTTGATGTTTATCTTAAAACTACGGCAGAAACATTAGATTATCAAGACAGAGAAATTAAATGGGCAACTAAAGGTGATTACATAGTTTATCAGGATAATATTCAACAACGCATTAGTATTTCAGAGCAGTTTGCTAATTTGGCTCGTAATAATCAAATTTCATCTCATAACTTAGATGGTAAAAAAACTAGAACAAAAATAGCTGTTACTTGGGAAGAGTTAGTTGAGACTGCTATTTGGATGGATCGACAATGGGAACAGAGCGGAAAAAAGCCTAAAAATTGGCACAAGAGACTTAAGGAAATTGAATTAAAGTTAATTGATGGTAATCAAACTTTCTTAGCTCAAATATTAATAGTAAACGGTATATTTAATTTAATAGGTGCAGTTGGTGCGGGAAAATCTACCGTAATGGAAGTGTTAGCAGTTTGGGCTGCTATAAATAAGCGTCACGTTACTTTAATTGTACCTGATGTAATCGATCAGTTAAAGAGAGCGCAACTATTTCTTCAATTAGGTTTTAAAGCTGCACCTATTTTGGGAGTATCTAACCGTCACAATCATCTAAATCGTCTGCATCGTGCTTCTTTAGTGGATAACCCCGATAATCGAATTATCCAAAATCACGAGGGGTTTCAATGGGTAAGTATGGGCTGTGCGCTTAATGACCAACTTAATAATTTATTTAATGCACCTAGAGAATATCCTTGTTTATCCTTGTATAAAAAAGACGAAGATAGTAATAAATTAGAAAAGTTTGCTTGTCCACTTTTTTCTGTATGTCCAACTCACAAAGCTGCAAGAGATTTAGTAGAAGCTGATATTTGGTTGGCTACGCCAGCTAGTGCATTATATAGTAAAGTACCAGTACAAATTAACCGAGAAAATCTTAGATATGGAGAATTAATTTATCGTCGAAGCGATCTAGTTATCTGGGACGAAGTAGATCGAGGAATGGTTTATTTAGACGGTATTTTTAGCCCTAATGAAGAATTGATTGGCTTTTTAGATGAGCTTCGTACTAAAGTTGCTGAAAATTTGCAAAATAATAGACGTTCTCCTTTACAAAATAAGCTAATTGATAGTTGGAATACTAATCATAGAAAGCTGCAAGGTACAACAGATAAAGTCGTTCATTTATTGCAACGTTCTGGTGCTTATTCTTTGCAAGTTTGGCTGGATAGTTTTGGTTCTTTCTTTAGCGAACTAACATTATTTGAAAGTATTGCAAAAGAATTATGTAATGGAAAAACAAGCGAATATGACAAGCTCATCGAGAAAGTAAAAGGCTATTTGCAAAACGAACAAAATCAATATCAAGCTGAGTATCGAATACTCAAAGATGTCACTAAAGATTTAATTATTGAGGAAGATATAGATGGTGCTAACGAGCTTTTAATAAATTGGCTACAAAATAACAAGAAAGTATTTGCTCCTTGGGATGATAATAAATGGGAGGAGATGTTAGAAAAATTGCAGTTTGCCCTGTTAATTTATTCTTTATCTCAAACTTTACAAAGAGTTTTAGGTGGATTTACTCTGGTAGATAATGTCCTTAAAACTGGAATGGATGCTAGTAATTTACTTAATAAACCACCACTAGATTTTGATCCAGTAATTCCTGTATCTCCTCAAGGTAATGTTCTGGGTTATCAATACAGAAATAATAGTTTGAGATTTTTTAAATGCAAAGGTGTCGGACGCTGGATTACTTTACACTTTCACGAACTATATAAAAATGAAGGTATTGTTGGTCCTAATGTATTGTTAATGTCAGGAACAAGTTGGGCTGATGCGTCTCCAGGTTTTCACCTTCAAGTACCTGTAAATGGCATACTCAAGCCTAATGAAAAAACAGTAGAAAATATTATTCAAGGAAGTCAGTTTTTTCTGAAAACTTTTTACTACAGCAATAGTAGCCAAGATAAGATAGTCATTTCTGGATTACAAGGACAAGATCGTATATCTGCATTGCAAGAATTAATTAAACAATTAGCGCAACCTAGTGGTTTGATTAATTTAAGTCCTTTAGAAGTAGAAAGAGATAGTCTTCCTGAAGGAAGGAAAAGAATTTTATTGCTAACGGGTAGTTATTATGAAGCTGAATTGGTTAAAGAGTTTTTAGTTAAAGAAGTTCGTCCTGATTGGAAAGGTCAAGTAGTACGGTTAGTTCCAGACAATACAGAAGAAAGTGAAATCAATTCTGAGTTTGAGTCAGTAAGAAGGGGGAATGTAGAGGATTTTCCCAAGATGAATCAAGCTTGGATTTTAGTAGCACCACTCTTAGCTGTAGAAAGAGGTCATAATATTTTAAACGAATTTGACCAAGCTGCGATCGGTACTTGTTACTTTTTAGTCCGTATTCATCCGAGACCAGACGACCTAAATTTATGCGTGCAAATGCTAAATCGTTGGACAATAGATAAGTTAAACGATAGTAAAACATTGCAATCGTGGTGTAACAATAATTTAGATTTAATAACTTTAGGTACAGCACTACGAAAACAAGCATTTAGAGAATGGAGCAGAATCTTAAATACTCGTTTAATTTTTTCTAGTCTGCCTTTACAAGACAAAAAAGCATTAACCTGGAATATACTGGTTGTTTTAAATCAAGTGATTGGACGTTTAAATCGGGGAGGTTGTCCTGCTCGTGTTTATTTTTGCGATGCTAAATTTGCCGATCTTTTACCTTTTATGCGTCAAGAACTTGAACCTTATTTCGATCCATCCAGTAACAAATCAGCAATAGAACAAGAAATTGCTAAAGCACTTTACAGTAACTTTTATTTTCCCCTAGATAAAGCTCTACCATAATGGCAAAATTCGATTACTTAAAACTCTGCACCTACACAATTAAACCCAATGAAGATATTATAGTCAGTTATTGGACTGCTTTATTTCCTAACCACTGGAGAGATATATTATTTCCGCTTCAACCTCCATCTAAAAATGGTTATGTAAGTCTTCCTATTCAATCTCTTAATAATCTAATTCAGACTTATAATGAAGTCATTTATATTAATTCTGTAGGGCAAAACTTTTATTCTCTACCTTGGTTATATTGCCATAATCCAATTGATATTAATAATATTTTGCTTGCTCTTGTATCTGACTGGATATTAGGAGCTTTTAATAAAGCAAGTGAGGAAGCTAAAGCAAATGCGATCGCAGCTTTACGAGCATCAAATTTAGTATGGACTCAACAAACTTTTAAGTTAAGTCAATGGAATAAGGAAAATAACGGTACTGCTAAATATAGTGATGCTGCTTTTTTTCTCTTCCCCGATTATCTGGTCAATAAATTAACAGGTAAAACTCTAAATATAAAAACTAGAGATGGTGAGAAAAAATTAACTTTCTATCGCACAATTAAACCTACGGCTAACGGTTCGGAATTAATTTCAGAACCACTCGAATATACTTACACTACAGCCAAAACTCAAAAGAAATCTACCTATCTTTATTCTATTGTTATTTCTTTTTACATTCAGACTTTTGCTTGGGAAGATTATCCTGTTATTAACTGTGACTTTGGTGTCAGAATATGGTTGAGTAGTAAGAGCATCTTGAAAAAAGATTATAATTCTAGTGTTTATTTAAAGATAAATTCACCTTGGATTAAAGATAGTGAAAATAGACAAAATACTAGTTTTACTGTAACTAAAATTAACACCTATTCAGAAACAATAAATGTAAATAATGAAGAAAAAACAGTTTGGCATAATCGCTGGATTTCTCGTTTAGCTTCTGCGCTCGAACAAACAGGATTAATTCAGCTTCCAGAAAATGCTGAAGATGTTGTCAACGACCCTTTAAATTTTAAAGAGCAACTGCTCATAGTTTTTAAAAATGGTATTAAGCCTAATTCTAAAATCAACCCAGGATTAACACCAGGCGATCGCAAATCTTTACTAAATAGTATTTCTCAAGAATTAACGGAATTAGAGTTATTTTCCAGAATTGAAAGAGTAGGATATAAAATTAGTAAAAATACTAATAATCCTATTTTAGATTTATTAGAAGTTATCAACGATTTAGAAAAAGAAAAAAACAAAGCACCAGAAACTATAGAGAAATTAACAAAGAAAAAGCAAGAGCTACAGAAAGAAGTTGTTAAATTAATTAAAACTAGATTAGGAAAACAAAACATACAAGTTCATATTTGGTATCAAGAAGAAACAACTAGAGAAAGAATTATAACTTACTTATATGAATTTATAGACAGTTCCATAGTTGAAATAGAATCAGAATATTTAGGGGAATTACGAACTCCCCTTCCCATAGAAAGAAGAAACCAAGCAATAGAAGCAATACAACAACGAGCAGAAGAATTAGCAGATCAAATAGAAGCAACCAAAAAACCTGCAATAGCCTATATAGAATTACAAGGAGCAGATAGTTTTAACCCTAGTTACAAAGACGTAAAACCTGCATTACGTTGGGGTCATGCGAGATTAGGTTGGAAGTCACAATTTTTAGTTCCTGAAGCTGAAGCAAGTAATGTGGAACATAGAACTAAATCTGCTATTTTAGATGGTCTGCGTCAATTGTTGTTGCTTCCTCCAACTTCAGATTTAACTTTTATAGATGATAAATCGAAAGAAGAATATAACTTTAATAATTTTCACTATGTAGCATTATGGGTAATTCAAAGAAATAAAACGAATAATAAAAATCTAAATAGAAAAACTGAATACTTACCAATATTTATTTATACACCCGCAAAATTAACTTTAGCTTCTGATGTTAAAGTATTTGCTCCTGGGTTAAAAGACTGGTGTTCGTATCAAGATATTTTTGAAGCTTTAGCTACAGGTGAGGCTCATGGATATGAGAATAAAGATGATTCCAAAGGTTCTGACAAAGTTTCAAATTTTATTAGTACAACTATTTATCATGAAATATTACCTTTAGGCAAAAATAATAATCTCATTTTCTTTGCTCACCGACAAAACTCTCGAAGATTTTGGTCTTATTTAACCAATAAAAATATTGTTCGAGACGAAATACAACTTAATCAAACTGATACAGCTATTAAAATGAAAGAATATCCAGGGTTAAGAATAATTGGTTTGCGCGATCGCTATCAAAGCGAAACACCACAATATTTTGCTGAAAATAAAGAAGGCTATACTATTGGTTATAGTAAAGGATTGTGGCAAGTAACAGACCGTATTTTTTACAGTACAGATAACACTTCAAAAACTCAAAGATTTAATCGTCATTTATCAAAACTAACTAGTTGGGTCAATGATAACAACACAACAAAATCACCATCACCCACTACCAATACTCCCATGCCCAATATATTAGAAATTACTGTTGCTTGTTGTCAATCAGAAGATAAACCTTGGGCTTTAGCTGCCTTGACTCATGAAATGCGTTACGATTGCATTAATTATGATGGTGCGTTAAGTTTGCCTGCAATTATACATCTGATGAAACAGATAGAAGAATATTCAGTTTTAAATGAAAGATTATAAATCTAAGTAAAATTTAATCGTCAAATATCGATGCACTAAAGCATTCGTTAAAATAATAATCAAAGAGATTAATTCAAAAACAACATGGAAGCCATCGCTATTCCCAAGGGATTTAAAGTAACTCCAGAACAATTTGAGCAACTTGCACAAGTGGAACAACTAGCACGAATGGAGTTAACTAAAGATGGAGAATTAATTATCATGAGTCCCACAGGTGGTGAAGCTGGAGAGACAAACTTTAATCTATATATCGATCTCGGCATTTGGAATCGTCAAACAAAACTTGGAGTAGCTTTTGATTCTTCTACAATTTTTGTCTTACCTAATAGTGCCAGAAGAAGTCCCGATGTTAGTTGGATTAAATTAGAACGCTGGAATAGTTTAACTTTAAAAGAAAAACAAGGTTTTCCTCCTCTTGCTCCTGATTTTGTAATTGAATTAGTAAGTCCTAGTGATATTAAAAATCAAAGATACGAAGACTTGCAGGCAAAGATGCAAGAATATTTAGATAATGGGGTTAAACTGGGTTGGTTAATCGAGCCATCAGCAAAAACAGTTGAAATATATAGAGTTGGGCAACAAGTAGAGATTTTAAATAATCCTCAAACTCTATCAGGAGAAGATGTCTTACCTGGATTTATTTTAGATTTAAGTGAGATTTTTTGATGATTAATCGATATTATATGAACAATAGTGGTTTCACCTCATGGGCGATCGCTTTAAATCCTTCCCATTCCTGGTAATTTTCTCTAAATATCCGATTTTTAGCCTGATTATCAGCAAATCTAGCATTTTTTGATACTGGCCTGAGTCAGTTTAATTCGTAAGAGTTCATTGATTGCTGGTTATCCCCAATTCCCTTAAGCAAGCTTATTTAAAATAGACTTGTACCTAACTAACCACGATACTAGAATGACCAGCGACGACACGCCAATTACCATCAGAAGAAAGAATCCAAATACGGGTAAATCGAAAATCGCTATCAGATGTGGTATCAGCATAGCTCCCTAATAAACGCATTCGGACGGAAACAATCCCAACATCTCCACTAAGTTGAATACGTTGCTCAGAAGGTTTTAACTCTTTGATTTTAATTATTCCAGATTGGTGGGCAAGAAGATCGTCTTGTTTGCTCAATACTTGACCAAGATGATTTGTAAAAATTAGTTCAGGTGCAAGCAATTGATCGAGAGTGTTCACATCAGAATTAAGCATAGCAAGTCTGAGTCTTTCCTCAGCTTTAAGAATCTGTGTTTCAATACCATTGTTCATTGAGTCTCTTGTGTCGTTAATATAACGACATAATTGAATAGCTTATTGTTTATAATACTCTCCATCGACTCTACTCAAAAAAAACAAAGCTGGATAAAAATCTTTAGATATGACTCAGAAACCAACTCCTCCCATAGCAGCCAAACACCCTCAAGAATTGGTAACTCATAGAGATAAGAGAATTGATCACTACTATTGGTTGCGCCAACAGGATAATCCAGAAGTTATTGATTATTTAAAAGCTGAAAACGACTACACAAAAGAGATGATGCAGCATACAGAAGCGTTGCAAAAATCTCTTTACGATGAGATGCTCTCACGGATTAAAGAAACTGATCTTTCTGTCCCCTATCGCCTACAAGATTACTACTACTACTCTCGTACTGAAGAAGGTAAAGAATATGAGATTTTCTGTCGTAAGTATCAGAGCTTGGATGCACAGGAAGAGATAATATTAGACGAAAATGAATTAGCAGCAGGAAAAGAGTTTTTTAGTTTGGGAGCGATCGCAGTTAGTCCCAATCAGCAAATTTTAGCTTATTCGACGGATACAACAGGTGCAGAGCTATATACTCTCTTTTTTCTGGATTTAGCTACAAAAAAGCTTTATTCAGAGACTATTCCTAATACCTATTATTCTTTGGCTTGGGGTAACGATAACCAGACTGTTTTTTATACCAAGATAGACGATACTAATCGTCCTTATCAATTATGGCGACATATTTTAGGTAGCAATCCTAGTGATGATGTTTTGGTATATCAGGAAGATGATGAAGCTTACTATCTCAGTATAGATAAGACTCGTTCTCGTGCTTATCTTTTGCTGGAATTGGACAGTAAAGTTACTTCAGAAGTGCATTATCTTGATGCCAATAATCCCAGTGGCGAGTTTAAACTATTTCAACCCCGTAAGACAGGAATCGAATACTCCATAGAACATCATAGCAATCGCTTTTATATTGTTACTAACGAAGAGGCGATTAACTTTAAGCTAATGGAAACAGCAGTTAATTCCCCAGATAAAAGTAACTGGAAAACTGTCATCCCCCATCGAGAAGAGGTGATGCTAGAGGGAATTGATAGCTTTGCAGATTATTTAGTTATATACGAACGGGAAGGAGGATTACCCACAGGGAAAATAAAAACTTTAGCAACAGGGGAAATAAGAAAACTAACTTTTCCTGAACCAACTTACTCTTTTTCTGGGGGAAACAATCCTGAATTCAATACTACCAAGTTTCGCTTTGGTTATAGTTCCATGATTACTCCTTCTTCTGTCTTCGATTACGATTTGGAAACAGGGGAAAGAGAATTAAAGAAAGAAACAGAAGTATTAGGGGGATATGATCGCACTCTATACGCCAGTGAGAGATTAACCGCTACCGCATCAGATGGTACAGAAGTTTCTATTTCCTTAGTTTATAAAAAAGGAATCAATAAAGATAGCTCTAATCCCCTGTGGTTAAATGGCTATGGTTCTTACGGCTATCCTTATCCTGCTACCTTCTCTTCTTTGCGTCTTTCTCTATTGGATCGGGGATTCGTAGTTGCGATCGCTCATATTCGCGGTGGAGAAGAAATGGGACGCAAGTGGTACGAAGATGGGAAATTTTTGTACAAAAAGAATACCTTTACCGATTTTATCGCCTGTGCAGAACATCTAATTGCTGAGAAATGGACAAATCGCGATCGTCTGGTCATCTCTGGCGGTAGTGCTGGAGGTTTACTGATGGGTGCGGTAATGAATCTGCGTCCCGACTTATTTAAAGTTGTTGTTGCAGAGGTTCCCTTTGTAGATGTATTGACCAGCATCTTAGATACATCTCTACCTTTAACTGTATTGGAATGGGAAGAATGGGGCAATCCCAATCAGAAAGAATATTATGATTACATCAAATCCTATTCACCCTACGATAACGTTACCGCTAAAGACTATCCCGCCTTACTAATTACCGCAGGTTTAAATGATTCGCGGGTTAAATATTGGGAACCAGCTAAATGGACAGCTAAATTACGAGAACTCAAAACCGACAATAATCTATTGTTACTCAAAACCAATATGAGTGCAGGACACGGTGGTGCATCGGGACGCTATGAAAGTCTTAAAGAAATTGCCTTTGAATACGCTTTTGTCCTCGATCAATTAAAGATAAGTTCATGATTGTTCTTTTTCAGGAGGAATAGCAGTCTTAAGTGCAATATTCTAGAAAGGCGGAATAAATCAAGCGGGTAATGTCAGAATCAGAAAGATATAGCAATCATCGCGAACAGTTAGAAGCTGCCAATCCATCATCAGATAGAATTCAACAATTACAGGAAGCTCTGGAAAATGCCTTTGCAGATTGTATAGAAATACGACAGGTTAAATATATTCTTTTTGATGAATTATCTGCTGAAGAGTTGGCAAATGCCTTTTTTAACTATCCAATACTGATCAAATCGGTGCTTGCTTGTATTAATGTTGCTTCAAGAGCGATCGCAAGGGATTTACAGTTAAATATAGATACTTACGCCAATAAAATAAGTAAAACCAAGGCTGCTACGATTGCTGGCTATATTAAACCAATGTTACCCAAAGAAATTGCTATTCCTGCTCTTATGGAGTTAGATAGATATTTTTGGACGGATAAAGAATTAAGAGCCAATAAAGGAAGGTGGGAAAAAAGAATTATTGAGCATTTAAATAGTAATTCTCTGGTTTTATTTAAAAAAAGCAAGTTTAGTTCTCAAAATGAAATTTTTGAATTAGATGCAGCTTATCCAGATTCGGAAAATGAAATAAATATTGGCATTGATATCAAAAGAATCGAATCACCAAGGGATATTCATAAAAGAGCCGATGAAATCATTAATAAATCAACTAAATTTAAGTTAGAGTTCCCTAACGGATATTTTTTTACAATTATCTATTATCCGTTTCCTTCACAACATCAAAATGTTATTAGTAGATTGAGTCATCCAAATATAGATGGTATCTTTTTCGCTAATGAATCTAACTCTTCAATTGAACAAGCAGTTCAACTTTTGTTAGGAAAAGCAGGTAAATTAAAAGAATGAGTAAGACTGTATCTACACTAAAAAGTGCCAAAAGAACCAAAGTCGAAAGAGGAGGCGTACACGCTTGGCATCCTTACTATGCAGGTTATTCAGAACAATTTGTTCGTAGCGCAATCAATTATTTACAGCTTTGCCCTAACGATATTATTTTAGACCCTTGGAGTGGAAGTGGTACAACGGGTTATGTCTGTGAAATGGAAGGTATTTATTCAGTAGGGCTTGATGTTAATCCTGTGATGTCTTATTTTGCTCAAGCAAAATCTGGATTAGTAATTAAGTTACTAGATGAATATAGGATTAGATTACAAGAAAAAATAGTCAATCGTGCTATTACTATTCAAAAAGATGAGGAATGGGATCATGAGCTTTATAATTTTATGACATCATCGCTGGCTCAAAATATATTAGCTCTGAAAAAATCTATATACTTAACTAAGTATCCTGAACTTCCTAATTTAGCAATAAAAATATTTAATGATATCAATACACCGCTAATTTCAAATTCCATTAAAGCTTTTTTTTTATGTGCATTATTTAGAACTGCCAGAAAACTATCAGGTTATAAAAAAGGCTCTAATCCTACATGGTTTAAAAAAATTAATCTCAAAAAAAATTTCACTATTGACCAAGTTAATCATAGTTTTACAGAGATTTGTCATCAAATGCACGATGATTTAAAAAATTCACCTTTATTATCTTCCGAGATAATTTATCACTATGATTATGTTGCAGATTCCAGAAAAATTCCTTTCAGGCAAAATACTTTTGATGCTACAATAACTTCTCCACCTTATTTAACTCGTATTGATTATGCAATATCTACTCAGCTAGAAATACTAATTCTTAAAGATAGTCAGTATTTAAGACAAATTCGTGTTAATACGATGGGTTCTCCCGTAATTACTGAAAATAAGATTCAGGTAAATAATGCTTGGGGAAAAACTTGTACGATCATTTTAGAACATATAAAAAATCATGCTTCAAAAGCTTCAAAAACTTATTATTGGAAAAATATAGTTCAGTATTTTGATGATGCTTATAAGATTTTGTTTCAAATATATCGAGTTTTGAAAAAAGGTAAAAGTGCCTTAATAGTAGTTCAGTCTTCCTATTATAAAGACATCGAAATACCTTTAAATAAAGTCTATATGGAAATGGCATTATCAATAGGATTTACAAGTATCAAAGAGCCTTTTAAAGAAGTAGTCAAAAATCACATGGCTCATGTAAATAGTAAATCATCTACATATAAAAAGAATAAAGTTTATTACGAAAGCGTCATTAAATTAACTAAATAAAAGGCGATCGCCTTTTATTTCTATCTGGCTGATAAGATATTAAGTAAGTCAACCAGGAAAAGTCATTGGTAAGTAGTAAGAAAGAACAATGGTAATTATGGATTTCTATATTATCCAGATAAAAAGATTTTGCAGCCTGGTGGACATATATATCTAGCATTTCACAATAACCAAATTGTTGGTACTTGTGAGTTAATCAAGGTGAATAACGATACAAGATATAAGCTTTCTATTTAACGCAAAGCTTGAGCAAGCTTCACAAATTGACCGAACAAATCTTACATTTGTACTGTACATAATTCAGGAAAATAGGTTAGTACGGAAGATGTCACAAAATCCTACAACTACCAGGCGAACAAATGCGACAAATTTCGACTTCCTATTTGAATCCATCTATTAGAATAAACTTGCTCAAAAATAATTTAAAACGATTAATTTTTGAACATTACAAAGAAGTGGGCTACGGTGATTGGTTGAGACAAAACTACAATCCCCAATTCCAAAATTCATTAACAAAATTCACAAATCAGAGAGAACTAGTAACCAACGCCAAAGAACTAGTCAAACTCTGGAAAAAGATGTTAGATGGCACATATATAGACCTGATAATTTCTAAAGAAATCGAAAATATTATCAAAGATAAATCACTGGATGTAATAGGCGATCATAATAAAGCAACACCAATAATTCCACTTCCAGAAGCTAGAAATTATTTCCGAAGGTTACTTAGAACAAGAAAAATTAAACTTCATGAACATAAAATATTGCTCCATGATGTTCTAAAGGTGTTATCCACAAAAAAAGCAATTCCAGTACTACAAGAACTATTAACAATGGAATTTCTAGACGTTACAAATTATGCAATATCTGAAAAAGAACCCTGGATTACCAAAAATATTCGGGAAGATGGAGGAATAGAGCTAACAGAAGAACTTATGCTAATCAACGGTAGTCGTGCAATTCTAGGAGTTTTAACCCTGATCATTAGTTTGCCTTGGGACTTAAAACTCCTCAAACTTCTAAGACAACAAAAAATAGCTCACGGAGTATAAGATTACTGAAAGTCAGCGATTACTGATTGAATCCTTATATTTTTTCGCTTCTAACTCGTTAACTTCTATTTGTAAAAAGTAATTTAGGAAGGTTCTAATTCCAGCAATAGCTGCTAGTAATCCAATAGCTTCCCAGGAAGGATTTATTGCTGTTCCCACAATATCAGCAGCCAATAAAAATTCAAGAGCGAGTGCTAAAGATAGACCTAAATCTAATCTAATTTCATGATAAAATTCTTCTGAGTTTTTTTTTCGATAACTGCGAATAAATTTGGCAACAGTTTTAATAACTGAAAAAGCGATAATACAGAGGGCTGCACCTTCTATAAGTAGCTTAAGAATAATTGCAATGTTATGCAATTCTACTTCTGTTATTTTCAATAATTTCTCCATTCTAGTTCAGAGAAGAGCCAAAAACACTCTAATTGCAGAATTTGATTGCTGACAAATAAAACTATATTGTCAGTTTAGTTAAAGCAATCTTTTATGGAATCTACAAAGCTTTTTGACCCATCTTCCTGGTTATCTTCTGTATTATCTAGTTTTTTTTTACCTCACCAATTTCTGGTTTGGCTTGATCTTTAGCTTGTTTTAATGGGGGTTCAGTTTGTCCTGTTACTGAATAATAGACTTCTTGTATAAACAGAGCCTTCGCTCTTTCTCTTTCGTGATTGTATAAGACAGCAATTAGAGTGATGCTATGCCAAAATTCTCAATATTTTCCCACAACCTATGGCTTGTGGGATGAACTATTCGACAAACTGTTGAGGACTGTAATCCCTATGATTGAGCAATTTGATATAACTACGATACTCCCGCCAATACTTATGGGCAAATTGAAACAATGGCAATTAAAAGATCATCCCAAGAAAACAAGACCCCCAGGAAAAGAACTTCTCCAACCTCAGATCAACAGAATCAAGAAGAACGTCTTTTATCTAGTGAAATAACAGTACAAGAAACCCAAAGCAGTGAAGATGGGATTCGTCCCCAAAAACTAGCCGACTATATAGGACAAAAAGAGTTAAAAAAGATTCTGAATATTGCGATCGCAGCAGCCAAAGTCAGACAAGAACCTTTAGACCACCTACTATTGTATGGACCCCCTGGATTAGGAAAAACCACTATGTCTTTGATTTTAGCTAGTGAAATGGGGGTAAACTGCAAAATAACCGCAGCACCAGCTTTAGAACGTCCTAGAGACATCACAGGGCTATTAATTGCTCTAAAACCAGGAGATATCCTCTTTATTGATGAAATTCATCGCCTCAATCGGATGGCGGAAGAGTTACTCTATCCTGCAATGGAAGATTGCCGACTCGATATTACTATTGGTAAAGGTCAGAGTGCCAAAATTCGCAGTATTCCCCTTCCCCCTTTTACCCTAGTAGGTGCAACTACCAAAGTTGGTTCTCTTACTTCTCCTTTACGTGATCGCTTTGGCTTGATTCAAAGATTACGCTTCTATGAAATAGATGAACTCACTCTTATTGTCAAGCGCACCGCAGCAATTCTTATGGTCACAATTACCGAAACTGGTGCAGAAGAAATCGCCCGTCGCTCCCGTGGAACACCCCGTATTGCTAACCGCCTACTAAAAAGAGTCAGAGATTACGCTCAAGTAGAAAAATCTGATACTATTAACCAAACTTTAGCTGCTGAAGCTCTAGACATATTCAACGTGGATGCTCGGGGTCTAGATTGGACAGATAGATTAGTGCTTAGTACGGTTATAGAACAGTTTAACGGAGGACCCGTAGGATTAGAAGCGATCGCAGCAGCTACAGGAGAAGACGCTAAAACTATTGAAGAAGTATATGAACCCTACTTACTCCAAATTGGCTATCTCAATCGTACTCATCGGGGAAGAGTAGTTACTCAAGCTGCTTATGAACATTTAGGCAAAATTAAGTTGTAGACTTGATATGACTATTCTTAGCTATCTAGAACCATTTTCTTTACCAGAGTTATTTCGAGACATCGAAGCAGAACACAAGTCTGGTCGTTTAATAGTGAAAATTATCTCCACTACTCCAACATCGTCATTAAAAGGAGTGTATTTTATTTGGTTTCACAATGGTTATTTAGTAGCAATCAGCGATCGCATTAACCACAGAGGCTTAATCGAACTAATAGAAAATCTTAACTTCTTAAGTCCTCTAATTACCAGGAAGCTAAGAACTCTCTGTCCTCCTAAAGTTCCTTTGGGAATCTATCTCCATAAAAGAAAACTACTGACTAGAGAAAAGTTAAGTCTGATCTTTCAGTTGCAATTAAAAAAAGTTTATCAATTGTTTCAGCTAGAATCAGGTCAGTTTCAATTTGACGAATTATTTGAGCTAGACAACCAACTATTTACTATTCCCTGGTTGGAGATGACAGGAAATTGCATAAAGCCGACTCAAGCTAGTATGTACGCCCTAAGAGGGATTACCCACTGGGATAGATTTCAAGAATACTTACCAGAAGAAAATTCAGGAGTAAAATGTTTAGCAGCAAAACCAGAACTCAAATTATTACCCCTAGAACGAGAAATTTGGAACTTAGCAGATGGCTCTATGTCCTTAAAGGCGATCGCCAAAACTACCCAACAATCGATTGAGACAATTCAAGTAAATACTCTACGTCTGATACTCTTAGGATTGTTAGAAGAAACTTTTATCCTGATCAAAAATTAAGTTGATAGTATTTGATGTAAGCTACAATTCTGATCGCTAACCAGTTAGATACCATTATTATGAGTGATCCTAAAAATCCCGCTCTATCCCAAGAACCTCGTTATGAACCAGCTATTGTAATTCCTCTCAAACAGGAAGCTTCTTTATTAGATTGGTTGAAAGCCAATAATCGTCTAATTCCTCGGGAATCCCTAGACAAAGATCAGCAGGATAGTCCCGATGATGTAGATGAACTACTAGATAATGAGGAAGATTTTGTTGAAGACGATGACTTTGACGATGAAGATTAAACACCAATTACGCGGGAAGAAATAAGGAATCAATTATGAGGACGAAGCAAATAAGTAGAAATTGCTTTGTTCCTTGTTCCTTATCCCTATTTCCTTTTTGAAATTATCGTTCTCCATAAAGCTGTGGATACTAAATCAATCTCTTCAACTACCAAACTAATTCAACTATCTGGTGTCACTCTACTGATGGTCTTAAGTAGCATTCTGATACTAGTTAGCTTATTTTTTGATTTTATTAGTAGGACATGGCAAACCCCACAACAATCCTTGACTCTACCCTTGTTGTTATCGGGGATTATTAGTAGCATCTTAGGCTATGGGGTAATCCCAATTTTGCGTAAAATCAAAGCAGGACAAGTAATTCAGGAAGATGGACCCCAAACTCATCTCAAAAAAGCAGGTACTCCTACTATGGGGGGGATTTTCTTTATTCCTGTAGTAATAGCCGTTACCTTACTCTGTTCCCAATTTAGCCCAGATGCGATCGCAGTGTGTTTAGTGACTTTTGCTTATGCTTTCATCGGTTGGGTTGATGATTGGCAAATCTTACGTCAACAATCTAATAAGGGTATCTCCCCCAAGATGAAACTGACTCTGCAAGTTGCGATCGCAGTTGGGTTTTGTCTTTGGATATTGTGGCAAAAACCCTTTGATATTACTACTGTAGCTCTACCAGGAGGTATTAATTTAGCTCTGGGATGGTTGTTTTTTCCCCTAGCAGGATTTGTCTTTGCAGCAGAAAGTAACGCTACCAATCTTACTGACGGAGTAGATGGATTAGCAGCAGGAACAAGCGCGATCGCATTTTGGGGACTCGGTGCAATTATTGCTACCAGTAACGCCGATCTCACAGTATTTTGTATGGCGATGAGTGGCGGATGTTTAGGTTTTCTGCTCCATAATCGCAACCCAGCCAAAGTCTTCATGGGAGATACTGGCTCTTTAGCTCTTGGTGGTGCTTTAGCAGGAATAGGTTTAGTTAGTAGTCATTTGTGGACTCTATTTGTAGTTAGTGGTATTTTCTTCCTCGAATCTCTGTCAGTAATTGCTCAAGTAAGCTACTATAAAGCAACCAAAGATGAGAATGGTAAAGGTAAAAGACTATTGAAGATGGCTCCGCTTCATCACCATTTGGAACTGAGTGGTTGGCGCGAAACCCAAGTAGTAGGAATGTTTTATCTAGTTAATATGGTTCTGGTGGTTGTGGCTTTTTTCATCTAACCACTGTTAACTGATATTATATTTGTTTGACTTATAGTTATCTTTAGGAGGGCTTATGACTAACCGTCCCATAATTTTGGGTATCGTGGGAGATAGCGCAGCAGGAAAAACTACTCTTACCAAAGGCATTGCTCAAGTTTTTGGCGAAGAAAATGTTACTATAATTTGTACTGATGATTACCATCGCTACGATCGCAAACAAAGAGCAGAAATGGGCATATCCGCCCTACATCCAGACTGTAACTATCTTGATATTATTGAGCAACATCTAGATTTATTGCGTCAAGGACAATCAATTTTAAAACCTATATATAATCATACAACTGGAGAATTTGACCCCCCAGAATATATTGAACCTAATAAATATGTCATTGTAGAAGGACTCTTAGGCTATTCCTCTCGTAGAATGCTAGGTAGCTATGATGTTAAAGTATATCTTGCACCCCCAGAATCCCTACGAACAACCTGGAAAATTAAACGGGATACTCGTAAACGAGGCTACACTGAAGAACAAGTCTTAGAACAACTCAGAAAAAGAGAGCATGACTCCGAAGCCTATATTCGTCCCCAGAGACAATGGGCTGATGCAATTGTTTCATTTTATCCGCCCCAAGCTGAACCAGAGCAAAAAGACTTATTACTTAATGTGCGTCTAATTCTGCGTCCTACTATTCCCCACCCTGATTTTAGTCAGATTTTAAACGCAGAAGGTAATCATTTAGGGTCTGCTATTCGCCTAGGTTTAGACCGAGATATGGGTAAACCTGTAGATGTTTTAGAAATTGATGGACACGCTACAGCAGAACAGGTTAAGGAACTAGAAAGACTATTATGTAATGAAGTACCCTATTTAGGACAATTTTGTAGCCTAGAAGGAAATCCCGAAATTGGTAAAGTAGTAGGTACAACAGGAGAAATTCTGCAAAGTTATCCTTTGGCAATTACCCAACTTCTAGTGGCTTATCATATGCTTAAAGCAGGTAAGTTATGAAACAATTGATAATTGTTAGTAGTTAGTAGTTAGTAGTTAGTAATTAGTAATTAGTAGTTAGTAATTACCAGTATTGTTAATTGATAATTAAGAGTCTCAAGCTCATATATTGCACCTGGAACCAATACCGCCTAAAACTGAAGTTTCAGGCTAATATAATAAGTCTATTAAAATAGACTATAACTGTGATTAAAGCTACATAAGTAGTTATGCAAAATTAATTAGATAGTTGAGATAGGCAATAGGCATTCTTGCAATAGTGAATAGTGAATAGAAAATGTACAAATAATTTTGCGCTTGGTACTTAACACTCCTCTTGAGAGGACTTGAGGTATTAGCCAAGAAATAAATTTCTTGGTGATTTATCGCGGATGGTGCTTCCTCATTCCTTCTTGCTTATGAAAGTCACCCTAAAGGATGATATTTTATTAATTGCTTATCAAGATCTTCCTCAATATAAAAAAGGTGGGTCTGTAGTTAGAAATAGCTATTTTTGGGCTTTAAAATCCATTGCTTGTTATACAGGTAGAGGTCAAGATTGGGAATATGATTCTGTGGTTTGGGTCGCTTTATCAAGAATGTTATTAGCTTTTGCTGAATCAGGCTATTTAGGCGATCGCGAAACTAGTTTAGAATTTCCTGAAGACACCCCAATCCCAGAAATATTAAGGTCTGTCTCTACTTGGCTGTAATATTTTTATTGTAAAAAATGATCATAATTAATCAAACTATTACTGTCGAAACTGACCCAGGAATTAATATATATAACATTACTCCACAAATCAAAGAAATACTAACAGCTAGTTCTATAAAAAATGGTCAAGTTATTGTATTTATTCGCCATACTACTACAGCTTTAGCAATTAACGAATATGAAGTAAGACTACTAGAAGATATTAAAATTCATCTTCAAAAATTAGCCCCACCCAATGATAAATATTTACACAACGATCTCCATTTGCGAGATGTTCCGCCCGATGAACCAGAAAACGCCCATTCTCATCTCATGGCGATGATGCTGAATAATAGTGAGATTATCCCCATAGTAAACGGGGAATTAGCATTAGGAACTTATCAATCAATTCTCTTTTTTGAACTAGATGGTTCTCGTAGTCGTAGTATCTTAGTGCAAATCACTGGCTCAGAGAAATAATACCTTTGTGATACCTATTACCTATAATAATTTTGGGATACAAGCGATGTTTTGAGATTTTAAAAATTCCAGTTAATCTGGATTGTGCCTACGTAAGTTGTGTCGTTACTTTGATCGTGTTCTGGATTGGTAATAATCAATAAACTAGGGGTAATAGTAATATTTTCAGTGGCTTTGAAAGTAAAAAAGCTTTCTAGATGTAGAGATGTATCTGTATCCACATTATCCTCGAAATCATTGCTGATTACCTTCGGCGGTTGACCAATTACAATCCCAGCCATATTGTCTTTATGACCTATGTTATCCCAAGTTAAAGCGATCGCGTAATTAAAAATGTTTGCATTCGGTTCATTAGGAAGGTCTTTAGCTACTGCTTGAGTTAAACCAACCCAACCCCCTATGGTTACATCTGAGTTGAGGTTAAAGTTTAATTCCATTCCATAAGAATTGGCAACTAAACTATCAGTATCACCATCAAAAGGCTCATTAGCCCGCTCACTTCCAATACCTGTATCAAGATTATTGAAGGAACGTACATAAGTTAAACCAAGACCTACTACGTCACCAGGTGTAAAGGCTAAATTGACAATAGTACCCGAGGCAGCAGAACCAATACTAGTGTTACCATCATAAACATCTTCAATGGTATGACCTAAACTCAAAGTGATATCTTCACTCAAATCGTAAACTAGACCTATTCCTTTCTCACCGTCTTTCTCAATAATCGGATTCCCTCCTGCAAAATCAGAAATGGTATCTCCTAAATCTAAATGAAGTTCTTGGGCAAAGTCATCAATACCTCCACCAAGAGCTTGAATGTAAAGTTTGGTCCCACGAGCTATGTCTAGTCGATATTCTAGACTGTTAAATTCGAGAGTGTTTCTATTGTCGTTATTATTTCTGTCAAATTCCACATGTGGTAAGTCAATTTTAGTTGTATCCCAAAAACTATGATAATCTTCTGGTCGCCAACGAACTCTGAGACTGTCTCCTTCCGAAAAGCTAGTTCTATAAGACAGACGCTGCCTACTTCTAAAACTAGGATTGTTTTCGGAAAAGCTAATTCCACGTCTGCTAGAAATCTGGTTGAGTTGAAAGGTATCTATTTCTAGTTTCAGGTCTTGGATCCCTCCTCGGACACTGGGCAATTGTGCTGGGAAAATTGACTCCGAAGATTTGATCGCAGCCAATTGGTTTTTAGGGACAGAATCAGCAGAATCATTAGCAATCATTTCCTTAAGTGGAACTAAACAGCTAGCCCAACGAACAGCTAACTCATTGGTGTTGCAAGATACTCCTTCTTGTGGCTGTAGCGAATACACTGCTACTTGGGTGGGCGAAGCAGCTACCTTCAGGTCTCTTGAACCAAGTTCTAGCATGGTGTTTAGGGAAGCCTGCTTGGACTTAGTCAATATCTCTGCTTCTCGGTAGAAAGTATTTTCCTCTGTAACGATGGAGCTAGGTTCACAATTAGAGACAGCCATGTCAGAGTATGGGTCAGAAATATCAGACTCCTGGGGGTTATCTTGTTCCTCATTAAGTTGATAGCCAGCTTGTACTTTGTTAAGATTGTCAGTGAATTGAGAGAGACAATAGCGATCGCTAATAAATTCAACTTTGGGAAATCGACGATTGCTAAAACTAATCTCTGATATTTCAGCTACCGAAGTGTAAAGGGATTCGGTATTGAGTTTAGCGACTAAAGTTAGAGGTTCAATAGTATCAAGCTGGGGGAGGGGAGTTCCAACCTCTTCACTAGAGAGTTGATTTACCCCAATTAGAGACTCTTGGGTATCCAGTTGTGCTAAGGAAGTTGCAGGGAGTTCGCTATTGAGTTTAGCGACTAAAGTTAGAGGTTCAATAGTATCAAGTTGAGGTAAGGTAGTTACCAGTTCTTCACTAGAGAGTTGATTTACTGAAATTAGAGATTCTTCAGTGTTGAGTTCTACTCCTGAAGTTGCCCACTCAAGAATGTTAAGTTCTTCTGGCGAAGTTGAAGGGAGTTCACTATTAAGTTTAGCTACTAAAGTTAGAGGTTCTTGAGTGTAGAGTTGGGCTAGGGGAGTTCCAACCTCTATTGCTTCTATTATGTTAGGAGCAGCATAGACATTATTTATCGGTGATAAAGCCAGGAAACCAGGGACAAATTTTATTCCTTTTAAAAGAAATTTTGACATCTATTCTGCAAAAAAAACTAAGCAATAACAAACTAAATTTATCTGCTTTATAATTTATAGAGAAACCTAAATAATCTAAGTTAAACTATTTATTACTTCCTGTAACCGCAGTAGCAACACAACGGGTTAACTACTCCACAAACTTTCACGGACAAGCCGTCCGCATATCGAGATAAGTAAATGATTGCATTCCAATCACTAGGTCTAAATACCTCACAATGATGATACTAATTGATCTTTGGCAGTCCTACAAGCTATGTTTCCTAGCTTTAGCTATAAAAGATTATTAGAAAGCCTATATTTTACACTTCATTTTGCTGTGGTAGTTTACAGAAATACTCTAGATTAAACCAAATTTTTGTAGCCCACTTATAGCAATATCTAAATCAAGAATTCGATTCCGATTTGATGTAGTTTTAAAGCAATTGGGGTCTTTTTGAAGTGCAGAAATATAAATTGAGTTAACAGATTTTATAGCGTCAATTATCAAATAATTAGTATTCAACTCTTCCTGGGTTCCAAAAGACACTAGATTTCTTTGAGAAGATATATCAAAAAGAATGCTATGCAGTGCTGATCCTAGAGTTCCAACTATTAATTCATGTTTATTTATAAGCTCGATTTGTTCTTGAAGACTCAGCTTTTCTGGATAAACAATAGCAAAGCCACTTTTAGATAACTTCTCTTCTAGTAAAGATTCGTTAATAATTAAGCGTTTTTTGGGATCAAGATATCTTCTGGAGAAGTACAGTGGTTGACTAGTTGTTTTTAATTTTTTAGGTAGCAAGTTTTTAGCGACACTTTCTGGGAGCAATTTATGGACTTCAAACCCTTCACATTGAATTGAAAAAGATGGATAGGGAATAATAACTTCTTTCAGCAAAACTGGTTCTTTAAAAGAACTAAATAAGTTTTTATCTAATTTTACTGATTCAAAAAATAAGTCGATCAATGTTTTTTGTAATTCTTGACCATGATAGAGTACTGAATATTCTCGCTCTTTAACTACATACCATAAGCGAGCAATTGATTCAGTCAAAAAGTGACCATAATGCGAGCGAATTCTACTTACATAAATAAATTTTTGAGAGATTTTTTTTAATTGCTTTGGAGGAGTTATTTTATTTGGTGGTTCTATTTTATCTTTTGTCTTTGCAGATTTTTTCTTTGCAGATATAGATAGCTTACTTCGCTTTGGACCCTTATATAAACAGCTATAATCTATTCTTAAACCATCACTTGAATATAAACAGTAATATTCAGGTATGTATATCACATCATTAAAAATTTTAACTTCTTCAGGAGAACCTGTAAAAACTTTGAACTTTGTGGATAGATCATCGATAAAAGATTGATCGTAATTATAAAAACTTGGATTTCTGCCTCCCCATTTTTCTGGAATTATTTTGGCAGGAGTATTTAAAATACTTTGAGAATCTTCGATGGAGTGAATATTATATTGAAGTGTAGTTGACGAAGACATATTATATTCCTTAAAAAGTTTAAATTTGCTTAAATTTTGATTTAGTTATAATTTTTTTAACTAGAAAGATTTATTAGATACGCCCTGACTTGATTGAGAGCTAGGTCTTTTGGATAGAAACCTATTAGTTTGTCAAGAGATTGAGTTTCATGTATTAAATTTTCTCTCTTGTCCCACGTGACTTATAAGGTTAGTCGAGCGATCGCATTTCTATCCAGTTTGAGGAAGAAAACCCAGACACTTGATCTTCCTCCAGTTAAAAACAATAACTACAAAAGTTTATGATGAGAGTTGGACTAATTTGGCTGGTGTCTTCTGGAGCAGGTGCTCACCGAGGCGACGCGCCAGAGCCAAGATGGTAAAGGTGGGTGAATAGGATGGTCCTGTGGGGAATACTGCCGAACCAGCCACATAGAGATTCTCAGTACCGAATACTCGACAATTTGTATCAATAACTCCTTCTTCAGGACGACTAGCCATACGAGTAGTACCCATTTGGTGTGCTGCATCAGTCATATTCTCAATGCTTGGCAGTTCCCCAAAATCAATCGTTCCCAAACCAGCCTCCTCAACTCTTGGGGTTAAGATTTCGACTATTTTTGGCAGCGATTCTCGATCTTGTTCTGTAAAGCACCAGTTAACTTCTAGCTTGCGTTGACCTAGTGCGTCGAGTTTTGTTCCTAGGGTAAGACGACTGTCTTTGTGAGGAACGTGTTCAAATGCCAAGTTAACTCTATAGGCAACAACTAAACCATAGTTATCTTGGCAAGTAGGACGACCTGGCACGATATCCATTGACTTCTCGTAGATTGGCTTCAAGTACAAGGCGTGTTCGAGCAACTTATGCTCTTTCTGAATTGTCTCGTCAAGAGAAAAGCAGACACAAAAACGTGGCTTCTGCTTAAATTGCATCTCATGAGCGTATTTTTGAGTCAATTGTCCTGGCCATAATGTTCCAGTATGGTGTTTCAGATGGTCAGTATAGAAGCGTCCCACCAAGTCGTGGGCATTACCAATACCACCAGGGAGTTGTCGATCAGAAGCTAGTAGGAGTCGGGCAGTTTCCAATGCCCCCATTGCCAGAATAATCTCATCCCCTTCGACTATAATTTCTTTACCTTCAAGAGAACGACAAACAACTGCAGTTACCCGTTGGCAAGAGTCATCTAGTCTTAACTCATTAGCAGTTGCTCCTAGGACGACGTGCAGGTTTTGCGAACGGCGCATCTCATCGCCAAAGCGTATTGCTGTGCGGGTGGGTTTTTCTTCCCAATAAAAACTGCTCAGTCTTAAACTATGAGCAGCTAGCTTTGACCGAAATTCCCTAATTTCAGTGCGCATAGCCTCTGCCTGTAGATCGCCGAAGCCATAATCTTTAGCAGCAGAATTATAGTAAGGCAAGAGATCGTCAAAACCGATCGGCCAATCACTATTAGGAATCCAATCTCTACCACTAAACTGCGAAGGCTCGAAGTATTTCCATTTACCCGTCCAGATATTACTTGTACCACCGAACTGACGCATACGACTGGTTCCCCGTAATTCTGGTGGTAGAAATCGATGGTAGTTCGCATCTGGGTCTAACTTACGATGGTGTTTGCCCAAAAAGGTCACATTGTTCAATGCCTGAATCGATGGATCGAATTGACCTCGTCCACTTTCTAAAAGCACTACCTCTCGTCCATTGTGTGCAAGGTGGGTTGCCACTTCTGCACCCGCAATACCAGAGCCAACTACAACCACCTGCCCAAGCAGATTTATTTGTTCGCCCATATCTAGAATATCAGTAATCATATGACCTCCATTTTGATGATTGACAACATGAACCTAATTTATTTTTGACAGTTCTACGAGGGATTACGCTCCGCTTACAGGCAAGGCCGATCGCTCTTTAGCTTTCTTTTTTGCCTTCGATAATGATTTATTAAGTTTAGACAAGGTCTTTCTGGGAGCTATTCTTATAGCCCATAACAAGTTAAAGAAGGCTGCCCTAGTTTGACCGAGTTCGTAAGAACGCTGGGCGTGTTGAAGGACAAATTTAGCAAATGCTTTTGGGCGTGCTTGGAAAATCTCCTTGTGCTTATGAATCAGGCGATTAAATGAAATTTGCCGTAGTGAAGAGTTTTTTGAGACTTGGGAACCTTCATGTTTAAATAAGCGGTACGTTGTTACAGGCAAACCTAAAATAGAACAGACTGGATTGAGTCTTAAGAACAATTCTGTATGGACGCGAGAGGGAAATGATTCGTCAAAGCCACCAATTCCTAACAGAACATCCCGTTCAACAACCATGGTTTGCTTACAGTGAAAAGATTTTCCAGGCTCAATTTTTTCAAGGCAGAAATAAGAACCAAGGGGAAGAGTCGGTGGTAATCGCTTTTTAGTAACCTTACCTTTGCTATTAATAACCTCAATTCCAGAAATTCCAGCCACTGGTTTGGGTAATTTTGTATTATTAAGTGCTTCTAGAGATACTGCTGCCATATTAGGTAACAATTGATCATCATCATCTAGATAAGTAATCCAACGTCCGCTAGCTGCCTTAGCACCAGCATTGCGAGCAGCAGCACCACCGCTATTTTGGGGGAGTCTGATAATGCTAAGTTTAGGATGCTCTGGAAGTTTTACTGGTTCTGGAGAAGCATCATCAACTACGATTACTTCAATATTTTCCAAGGTTTGCGCTAAGGCACTATTGACAGCGCGGGGGAGAAGATGAGGACGATTGTAGGTAGGAATAATAATGCTGAGTAGAGGGTTATTCATTGTTAATTTGATTGTGGTGTAGAGGATTGTAGTTCTATTAAAGTATTTTTGTTTTTGTTGAGGAAATGTTTACGAGCGTAACTACTAGTGAGATAGCAATTTAGTAGCTTATCGAACGAAAGTAACTGTTCTCTCAACCACTTTTTCTTAATTCCCAATTTTTTAAAAGGTTTTTTGATACGTTCGACTAAGGGTTTGATAATAGTTTGTTTACGTCGAGAACCAATTTTCTTGTACCTAGTTTTAAAATAGCCATCCTCAGATAATCCCCATTTTTGGCGTAAGCGTTCTAGACTTGTCTCCATCCACTCATCACTCCAACGCAGCATATAGAAGTGCATATCTGTTAATTCTAAGGGGGGTCCAGGTACATAAGTAACTACACAATTAGGCTCAAAGTAAACCTTCCCTCCAGCCTCTCTAACTGTCATGCAGAAATCGAGATGTTCTTTAGTGCAGAGCATTTGGGGGTCTAGATTTCCAATGCGCTCAAATATCTCTTTACGAACTAATACACAATGAAATTCTGCTAGTTCTGTTTCTGTGCGTTGTAGTTTAGGAAGCATATCGGCAACTCGATGACCTTGTTTGTACATCTTTTCTCGTAGATGTCTTCTACCTTTAACGTCGGTAACAATGTGACTTTCTCCTCCTGCACAGTGGATAATCTCATGTACTGGTTCTTTTTCACACACTAAGGGACCAACTACTGTGGCTCCTGTTTCTTCGGCGCAAGTTAGCAAAGCTTTAAGCCAACCTGGAGAGACGACTACATCGTTATCAAAAAATACCAGATACTTTGTATCCACATGACTCAAACCGATATTTCTCGCATGGTTAGGAGAGAGATAGTAATCAGTACGCACCAGTTTAAATCCACGGTTTTCTGCTTGGGATTGAAGATATTTCTTAACTTTGGCAGGAGAGTTACCATCTACATAAACTAATTTGAAGGGAACTTCTGTATATTTGTAGATACTTTCCAAAGATTGTTGAGTGCAACTAAAACGCTCGCGGGGTACGACAACAATGGTTACTTGTGGTTCTTGAGTGGATAGTGAATTCATCTGTCTTGCTCCTATTTGTTATATTTTTTTTGGGGTGATTTTAATTAGGCTGACTTACTTAGAATTTGATTGGCATCCTTCAGCCAAGTGGAAGTATATCCACCGAAGTTTTTATCTAATTGTTCAATTTGTTCATAATAGATATGAGCTAAATGATTGGCAAGATTGGAGGGAATATATCCAGGATTAGCAGAAGTTTTGGTTTTTTTAAATGCTTTTTTTAGACATTTATCACAAACTGAAACTTCAATAAAGTCAAATATACGGATCAATAATTCTTGAGGAGAATCTGTAACTTCTTCATAAAAGATAGTCATAAACTGTTCCTCTGGATAATATTTTTTCCATATTTTAATTGTTCTTAAATAATTACTTTTTAGTTGGGATTTACTATTTTCAAAATGATTAATAAATTCCGCTTCTGTAACAGATTCTATTTTTTTTCCTCGATCGCGAACTAGTTTTTTGACAGAGTGAGACCAAGCTCTCTGAATTGGGTTACGCATCATAAAAATGATTTTGGCATTAGGCATAAGCTGATGAACATGAGAGACAGAATCTTCATTAAGAATTGAGTATTCTGGAGTTACTTCACCAATTTTTTTGCCAGCACCCATGTGAAAAAGAGATTCGTACCATTGATCATTACGGATGTTAAGCAAATAGTTGGTCTTCCATAAAAATCTCTTTAATTCAATATCAGATAAATTAAATTTTGGCTGATTTCTTTTGTGTTTAAGAACTTGATGCCAGCGTTTTTGTTGACGACGATAAACATAAGCTATCCGTTGAAATCCTGTCAGATAATTATACGTTTCTCTTTCATCAAAGTAGTGAATTTCCTTGATAGGAGGCATCCATATTTCTGGATGTCTCGATAAGTTTGTGTGCAGCCAACTAGTACCTGATCTTTGTGCGCCAATACATAGGAAATTGGGAAACATTTTAGTTACTTATTAGTGAATAATAGACTCGGAGAATATATAAAAGCCCTTACTCTTGCAGATATTTTTTCTAAACAAATATCGATTCTCTAACTAAGGGATAACCGAAGGTTCTTAAGGCTGAGAAAGCTTTAAGATTACTCATCCACCACTGGTGTAGAGGAATATTTTTTAAATAGCTAATATCTCGTTGAATTGGATAAGGAGTACCTGGAATTACTCTTTTACGCCATCTATTGCCACTAAGGTTATGGCATGGTTTTTGCCAAAACTCTAGTTGTTGTTCTTCAAATTGCAGGTTGACTTTAGCTAAAATTTCAGTAAGCTTGGCGCGAGGGTTGGCGACGAGGTCTTCGTACTTAAGAAATATATAGCTAGGATGAGAGTTTAACTTGCGATAGATTTTTGCATTATATTCTTGCCATTTTATGAGGCTCTGAAAGTAGGCGTTTTTAGACTTATCCGCTCTCTCTGAACTATTCACTTTTTTAGCGGTTTTTTTCTGCTTACTATAGCCGACAGCCCTTCCATCCCTAACCAGGTGTACTATAGTTACATCAAATAGATCGGAATTTAAAAAACTTTTGAGTCTTTTAAATTGTTTGGAACTATCACAAAATACTGTTTTGCCAGAAACTTCTAAAATAGTTGAAAGTAACTGAAAGTTTTTAGCTTCAAAGTCTTGCTGCTGCTTGGTATTAATATTTAAGTCTTTATAGGTGGTACCAAAATCGAGCTTTTGTTTGACTTGTTGCCAATAATCGCAATCATCAACATGAACTCCACAAGTACAAGCTTTCTGTTTAGTAGTGAGTTCTGAAGTTGTAGCAAAATAGTCGGCAAACGCACAAATCTCACCATCACTTTCGATAGAACTATGAGAGCCTAGTAATAGATCGAGTAGCGTACTTCCACTATGACCAGTGCCAACAATATAAATCAATTTAATGGGTTTCTTAGACAACATAAGTATTTTTCTTCTCCTTTAAAAGATTGATATTTTCCCCTAGTCATTGAATTGGATAACTTTGTCTGGTTTAAGCTACAAGGGAACGAGTATGAGATTCAGACGCTAGTTGGGTTTGATAGATTTCTACTAGCTGGTCGTTGAGCTTGTTCATATCGTATTTTGCTTCTACACGATCGCGCCCTGCTTTACCCATATCTGCCCAAATTTCGGGATGTTCGATGAGATGACCTAGTTTGTCAGCGATCGCATCACTGTCTCTTTCAGGAACAAGAAAGCCAGAAATTCCATCTTCAATTAGTTCAGGAATACCACCGTGGAGCGTACCTATTACAGGTAAACCCATTGCCATAGCTTCTTTGAGAGTATTAACGGGAGCATCTTGATTACCGTCAGCAGCAGTGACACTAGGTGCAATTAAGATATGGGAATGATCCAGAATCTCAATTAGTTCTTCTTGTTGTTTCCAGCCAACCAAGTTAACGATATGACCGACATTTAATTCTGCAATTAGTTGCTCGAAATGTTCTCTTAACTCTCCATCTCCCATAATGTTGTATTCAATGTTGGGGTAAGTTTTTGCTAAAGAAGCGATCGCCCTAATGCCGTATTCGATGCCTTTTTTTTCTACTAAGCGACCAGTAGTAGCTATCCTAACTCGACCATCAGCAGGAAAATAGCGGGGAGTAAAAGCAAACTTACTGCAATCAATACCAGAACCAAGAATCAGGATTTTATCTGCTTCGCAACCGAGTTTAATAGCCCGCTTGCGGAAAAATTCGCAGTTAGTCAGGAAAAAGTCCCCTTCTTGAAATAGCTGATCATAGACATTGTCACCCCACTTTTGTAAGTATTTGGAGATATCAGAGCCTCGAAAAATAGTAATTAATTTGCCTTTAAGCAAACCGAGATTACGAAATAGTAACCCCATCAAGCCAATAGAGCCAAACTGACAGTGAATAACATCGTAAGTTTTACCTTCTAGAAAAGGAACTGCTTTATAGACTAATTTGAATTTGATAGCCCGCGTCCCTTGTTTAGAAACATCGGCTAAATCTTCACAAACTTCGGGATGACGTTTGAAAAGTTCCGCAATAAATTCATTATCCTCTGGCGTGAAATCTTCTTGACTCTTGGGAGCAGAAGGAGAATAGTAAGTACGTTCTAAAAGATGGTATTTTTTAACGATAGGATGAACTTTAGCACCATGATCCGCAGCACCATCGAGAGCATAGATATCTACTTCGTGTCCCCGATCTATTAAACCAGCAATTTGATTGAGAATAAAAGATTCTGATAAAACTGGAAATCTTCCGACTAAAAAAGCAACTTTCATGATTATTTAACTTATAGATAGAGAATTAACAGATGTAGCTGGATTGTTTACTTCCTTTGGGTAAGTAGGAATATTTGATAATTGTTGGTGATAAATATCTAGTAGCTGTTGGTTAAGTTGGTACATATCGTATGTTTGTTCGACTTTTTTTCTGCCAGATGCACCTATATCCGACCAAATTTCGGGATGTTCAATGAGATGGCGCACTTTATCAGCGATCGCTTCACTATCTTTTTCGGGGACAAGAAAACCAGAAATACCATCTTCTATGAGTTCGGGTATACCACCGTGGAGAGTACCAATTACAGGTAAACCCATTGCCATCGCTTCTTTGAGGGTATTGACTGGAGCATCCTGATTACCATCAGCAGCAGTGACACTAGGAGCAATTAAGATATGGGAATTATCTAAAATCTCAATTAGTTCCTCTTGTTGTTTCCAACCAACCAATTTAACGATATGACCGACATTTAATTCGGCGATTAATTTCTCAAAATTTTTTCTTAAAGGTCCATCACCGATGATGTTGTATTCCAGATGGGGGTAAGTATCTTGCAAAGAAGCGATCGCCCGAATACCGTATTCAATACCTTTTTTTTCTACTAGGCGACCAGTAGTAGCTATTTTAACCTTACCATCTTCAGGAAAATGGCGAGGAGTAAAGGCGAACTTACTGCAATCAATACCAGAGCCAAGAACTACAATTTTTTCTGGATCGCAGCCGAGTTTAATGGCTCGCTGGCGGAAGAATTCGCAGTTAGCAATAAAAAAGTCCCCTTTCTGGAATAACTCATCATAAACGCGATCGCCACGCTTTTTCAGATATCGAGAGATATCGTAACCCCTAAACCCTGTAATTAACTTACCTTCAATCAAACCAATCTGACGCAATGCCAAACCGATAATTCCAAAGAGACCAAACTGACAATGAATAATGTCATAGGATTCTCGACGCAAAAAGGGCATCGATCGGTAAAATAAAATCTGTTGTCTGGCTTCTTTACCAAATTGCTCTCTATTCAATAATGGCAATAAAACCCAGGGATTTTTAGGCAGATTGGTCAAGAGTAACCCAACGGTTTTAAGTCGTCTTAGTAAAACGTTTTCGGGTCTGGTAGGTGGATAGTAAGTTCGTTCTAAAAGATGGTATTCTTCTACAATGGGATGAACCTTAGAAGTATCTTCTGGCGGACCATCGAGGGCATAAATATCGACTTCATGTCCTCCATCTATTAAACCTTTAATTTGATTGATTATAAAAGAAACTGACAAGGCGGGAAATGTTCCCACAATAAATGCGATTTTCATAAGATATCTTGAATAATAGTTAGTGGTTAGTAGTTAGTAGAGGACTCCAGATTTTGAAGATACATCTACAACAGACTGGAGTCGATATAAGGTTGCATATCCACTAGCCAAACTCATCAATTCTTCATGAGTTCCCTGTTCTAGAATTTCGCCCTTTTCGATATAAAGAATTCGGTCTGCTGAGATAGCTGTTCGTAAATCGTGGGTAATTAAAAAAGTTGTACAGCCTTGGGTAAGTCTGTCTAATGCTTCGCTAACACTACGCTCGTTTTCATTATCTAAGCCTACTGTTGGCTCATCCAGAATCACGATTGGTGCTTTTCTAATGGCAGCGCGGGCGATCGCAATACGCTGTCTCTGTCCTCCAGAAAGGGTAGCTCCCCTTTCCCCCAAAATCGTGTCATAACCTTGGGGTAGTCTGATGATAAAGTCATGGGCATTAGCTAGATGTGCTGCTGCTTCAATTTCTTTTTGACTAGCACCTAGTAAGCCATAGGAGATGTTATCCCGCACACTGACACCAAACAGGATACTATCTTGCAACACAATAGTAATCTGACGGCGCAGGGATTCGAGTTTATACTCTCGCAAGTCATGTCCATCAATACGGATTTGTCCTTCATCTGGATCGTAGAGGCGCAGCAGCAGACTGACTAGGGTTGATTTACCACCTCCAGAAGGACCCACTAGGGCGACTTTTTGCCCTGGTTGTGCCTCAAAGTTAAGATTATTCAAGATACTGTGGTCAGATCTGTAGCCAAAACTCACCCGATGAAAACTCACCTGACCTCTGAAAGCAGGAGCTTCTATCGCACCTCTACTATCGCGGATATCGGGTACTGTATTGAGTAAGTCCATAACTCTATCCGCAGAAGCAAGTGCCTTGGAAATCTGTGCTGTCTGTTTAGCTAACTTTTGGCTGGGTTTGAAAAAAGTTTTTAGATAGGTCATGAATACCAGCAAATCCCCAGCAGTAATAGCTTGCTGCTGTACTAACTGTACCCCTCGCCATATTACCAGAGCTTGAGCGATCGCTATCAATATCTGAATGGTACGTTGTAAACCTGCTGACAGTTGTTGGGTTTTGACTCCTTCTTGCAGGCTCTTTTGGTTTTGGTCTAAGAAGCTATCCTCTAGCATCCCCTCTAGAGATAGGGCTTGCACTACCTTAATTGCACCCATAGCTTCTGCTGTCAAAGCTGCCATAGCTCCTTCCCGCTTTCGTTGTTGTTTAGCTAACCCATGTATCCGTCTAGTGATCTTGAGGGTAGTTAATAAAAATAGGGGAAAAACGGTAAGTGCTATTAGGGTTAACTCCCAATTAAGCCAAAACATTACTCCCAGCATCCCCAACAAGGTGAGATTATTCACCACTAAAGGAATAGCTGCGGTAATCGAGACCTCCTTTAAGCGTCCAGTATCACCAGTTATTCTGGTGATTAAATCTCCACTTCTGGCTTGGTTATGAAAAGAAAGAGAAAGCCGTTGCAGATGAGCGTAAAGTTGGGCGCGAATTTCGGTAATAATACGGCTACTAGCTACAGACATACTAACTGAACTGACGTAAGCAGCAGCAGCTTGCAATCCGGTAGCTCCCACAATTCCGATGGTAAATATAGTTAGAAGTACTAGGGTATTTGTCTCTGGTATTAAGGGTATAGTGAAAGGCAAGGTCCTATCACCAGGAACAATAATATAGTCGAAAATTAGTTTGAGAGGAATTGGTACTAATAAACGGGCGAGAACTTCCATTATTAGCCCTAAACAACCAGCAGTTAAAAGCCATCTTTGCTTGCGAATTTGAGGATAAAATCGCTGCCAAATTCGCTTGATTCCTATTACTGTTTCTGAAATATTTTCAGGTAGAAGACTCATTATTAGTCAATAACTTTTACTTTTAATTGGCATAAATATAGCTGCTATAATTCAAGTATCTTAGTAATTTATAAGTTGAACATGAATCTAATATGAAAATATTTTCATGATTGTTGCTAGGGGATGTCTGCAAACTGGTTTATAACGAGTAAAAATCCTCAAAAAACTTAAATTACAAGTGAGCGAAAGTCTAGTAAATCTGCTACTAGACTTTCGCGTTGCTTATGACTTTGTCGAGTATTTAGCAGAAATTAATGATTGCTCAATTATTGTAGTAAATCAACCATCATCATCTCCGAGCGCAAGAATTAGTCGAAGACCTACTCAGTATTGTTCATTGTTTTTCCTGTCGTCTTTATGGGCAAAGGAATTACACAAAACACTTAACTAAAGATTTAAGAAAGAACCTTGACATAAGTACCCAAAATCTTACAAAATACCAGAAAAAGAGGGTGTTGATTGAGATGCTTCTCGGTTTCCGTACTAAGTTAAAACTTAATTCATCGCAGCGTAAGTTTATGGCACAACACGCTCTTTTATTCTCGTTGGGTTTATAACTGGGGATTAGCAACCAAAATTAGGCTATACCAAGAAGGAATCAAGATTAAAATCACTGAACTCAAAAAGTTCTATACCAATTACGTTAAGCCAAATTATCCCTGGCAGAGTACTTTGTCCTCTCGCGTTTATCAATTTGCCTTTCGCGATTTGGATACTGCCTACAGAAGATTCTTTCTCGGGGTAGGAAAGTTTCCCAGATTTAAAAAGAAAGGTAAAAACGATAGTTTTACTATTGATGCAGGGGGTAAACTTATTCCTATAGGTGGAACGAGAATCAAGTTACCATTTATTGGTTGGGTTACTACTTTTGAAGGATGTCCTCAAGGGGAGGTCAAAAAAGTAACTATCAGGAGACAAGCTGAAGATTGGTATATTAGTTTTGCAATAGAACAAGAAAGAGAAAAACCACCACTCAAAAATGAAACTATAGGCATTGATCTGGGGATTTCTGACTGGGCGTATTTGAGTAATGGGGAAGTTTTTTCCTCATTAAAACCCTATAAAGAATTACAGAAAAAACTATCTCGATATAAAATAGAAATTACTAACTAGATATAGACATAACTAATAGTGCCAAATTAAATTCAATAAGTAAGACTAGTCAGAAAGGATGAATTATGAGGAAAGTATTTGCCATCACCTAGTTGAAGTCTATTTAATATTTCCTTATCCTTCATCCTTTATCCTTGATCCTTAAGCTTGTCTCATCATTAGTTTTTTCTCTATCCCAGAATAGGGTGCTTTCCTTAAATTTCGATAAGACACCTATGAAAAACCTATACAAACTTAGTTAGATCTAGGAGTGTATCTAGTCATAGGTTGCAGAGTCAGATTCTATTTTTAGAATCTACCTTGGTTGAGTCATGACACCT